>Ga0080006_1141158_pt1 | contig 23788 bp, 18 predicted proteins | sample RS3BMetagenome_FD_69209 | JGI IMG/M metagenome (GOLD analysis project Ga0080006, IMG submission 69209) | Ferric oxide microbial mat and aquatic microbial communities from Rainbow Spring, Yellowstone National Park, USA - RS3B (SPADES... ...
GTGTAGTTCGCGATGCGCACGGGGTAGTGCAGCTTGGGGCGCTGGTACAGGTGATTGCGAACGACTCCGCATTGGTCAGCACGGCGTTCACCGATCTTCACGGGCGTTATGTGGTCCCGAACCTGATCCCAGGCAAGTACGAAGTTCGGGCAAGTGCGGCCCTCTTTGTTCCGGCGATGCGAGCGGACCTGCAACTGCGATCTGGCGCGCAAGCCATCGTCAATTTGACCCTGAATACACTCTTCGAGCCGACGACCTGGCTGCCGGCGGAGCGCCGCCAGGCCGATGAGCCAAGCGACGACTGGAAGTGGACGCTGCGCTCGGCCGCAAACCGTCCCATACTTCGACTGGTTGAAGATGGAAGCGTGATGATGGTGTCCTCCAGTTCGAAAGAGACGCCGAAGAATCCTGATCGGCTGCGGGCCGAGGTGACGGGCGGCGGCGCGGGATTCGGGGACGGCGGAGTGCATGACATCCTTGTGTTGGATCGCGTCATGGATGACGGCGGTGGGATGACCGTCCACGCGGACCTTGGGAAGCCGGGCGGTCCGGGTTATACAGGCAAGCCGTCGACCGAAGTCTCCGCGGGTTATGGAACGCAGCTTGGTTTTGCCGGCGCGGCTCGTGCGGTGGTGAGTTATCAATCGCACCCGGAGATTCAGGGGTTAGGCAGTCCTTCCGGGATGAATGGGATCGCCGGACCTTCGGGACTCGAGGCGATGCAGGTTGCGAGCGCGCAACAGATGCGATTTGGAGACTTCGCCGAAGTAGAGGCCGGCAGCCTGATGTATGTCGTACGCACATCCGGCTATGCGGCGGCAACGCGGCCGTTCCTGCGGATTACGGCTCATGCCGGGGACCAGTGGACGCTGGGCTACCGGATCGCAACGTCGCAGAGTCTGCAATCCTTCGCCGGTCTCGACGCGGTCCGGCAAGAGCTGCCGACTGCCGCGTTATATCAAGGAAGAGTGCAGACATCGGATGGCTTGCATCAGGAGTTTACCGCGGGCCGGAAGGCCGGCAAGGGATTGATTCAGGTCTCGTACTATCAGGATTCTTTGAGCCGGGTGCAGGTTTCAGGCGGGGGCGCTCCGGGAGGCGCAGATCTCGCCCAGCAGAGTCAGCCGCAGGCGATCAGCACCCGCGCCAGCAGGCTGGGTGCACCGCAGGCGAGCGGAATCGTCGCCGACACGACTACAGGCAGCTTCCGCTTCCTGAATGCCGGATACAACGCTCAGGGCGTAAGCGTGACGCTGAGTGAACCTCTGACCTCGGACGTCTGGGTGGCTTTCGAGTATGGTACCGGTGCAGGGTTGTCGGTGAAGGACGGCACCGCAATGACGTTAGCCGGTGTGACCTCCGGACTTGCTCCTGAGCCGGGCCAGACGGCGACGATTGGGCTGCGCGGAAAGGTGATTCGCAGTGGGACAAGAGTTCGCGCGGCGTATCGCTGGCAGCCAGCGCGGATTATCACAGCGGTGGACCCGTATGCGGCGTTCAGCGATCAGGCCTACCTGAGTTGCTATCTGCGACAGGCATTGCGACTGGGCAAGCTGCTGCCGCCGGGACTTGATGCGACCGTCGAAGTGTCGAACCTGCTGGCCCAGGGGTATCGGCCATTTCTGTCGGCGGACGGCAAGACACTGTTCCTGGCGCAGACTCCGCGGACGATGCAGGCCGGACTCGCATTTACGTTCTAGTACGGTTACCGCCTGAGCGCACAAGGGGTAAGCCACCTTCGAAATCTGAGCGATTCGGCTTTCCTCTCTTGGAGAGAATTGCTGTGGTCCGCGTCCTGTCAGGCTCGCAAGACTGATACGCCCAGGGCTCGGTATGGCTTGAGCTGAGCGTCGCTGACCGCACGCTCCGTGATCAGCGCACTGATCTCTTCCAACCCGATGATCTTGAAAGGATATGCCGCGTTCAGCTTTTCCGCGGATGCGAGCACGATGGTCTCTGTAGCGGCTCGGCTGAAGGCGCGCTTTACCGCCGCCTCTTCGTAGTCTCCAGTGGTCAATCCCGTTCGAGGGTGTACGCCGGTCACGTCCATGAAGTACGTGTCGGCATTAAGCTGCCCTATGGCTTCGATGGCAGCGGCTCCAACCGAAACTACAGAATGCTTGATCAGCCTGCCGCCGATGAGAATGACGTCGATGGACGCGTGGTGGATGAGTTCGAGGGCGATCGTTGGACTATGCGTCGCGATGGTTGCATTGAGTCCGGGAGAAAGGTGCCGGGCAACCTCCCGCGCTGTCGTTCCACCATCGAGAATCAGCACATGTCCCGGCTGAATCATGGCCGCCGCCGCTTTTCCGATTGCGATCTCGCCTTCGTGCCGCGGCAGGTCCCGGCTGGCGGAATCCTCCATCGCGGGCGACGAGGGCAGCGCTCCCCCATGGACTCTTTGCAAACGCCCTTCCTGCGCAAGCTCGCGGAGATCGCGTCGAATCGTGTCCTCTGACAGGCCCATCGTTTGACTTAGTTCCCTGGCGACGATCTGTCCATTCTGCTTCAGAATCTCGAGAATCTGCTGTTTGCGGTGGCTTGTAAGCATCTCTCCCTCATGCACGATAGTAGGTAAACTTGCATGAACTTGCATGAACGGAATGGCGTCTCGAAAGACCACCTGAAGCTGAAGCGATCGCTATCCGCGGCGGTCGCCGAGCAACTTTACCGCCGCGAGCAATAAGGTGAGGAGGCCGGTGGGGAGGCAACCGATGGCCACAATGAGAGCGAGCCATCCAGGGTTAGTGTGGGGGCCCTGATGGCGGACGATGCCCCCGAAGGTGGTGAAGATGAGCGCTGCGGCGATAGCTCCGATGGCGGAGATGATGAGGCCTGTTCGAAGGAGTTTGCGAGTGTCTGGCTGCATGAGAGGCGGGGCGGAGCTTTGGTGCGGGACTGGCAATAAAACGCTATCAATTAGTGGATGAGGGATTGCATAGCGTAGACGATCACGCCGGTGAGGGAGACGTAGAGCCAGATGGGGAAGGTATACCGGGCGAGTCTCTTGTGAGCAGGAAAGCGGCCCGTGAGCGAGAGGAAGAAGGTGATCAGGATCATGGGTAGTGCGACGATCGAGAGGACGATGTGCGAGGCGAGCAGTTTCCAGTAGAAGGGCCACCAAGCGCTCATGCGATTGAAGTGGGTTTCGCCGTGCAGGGTGAAGTTGGTGAGATAGGAGACGAGGAAGATCGAAGAGAAGAAGAAGGCTGTGAACATCGCCGCGCGATGCTGCGGGATGCGGCGGGCGCGGATGTACCCGAAGCCGGTGACGAGCGCGATGGTACAGAGCGCGTTGAGGACGGCGTTCAGCAGCGGCAGGGAACGGAGGTGCGCGCCGGTGACGTCGAGGGGCGCGTGGAAGTAGACGAGATAGCAGATGAGCGCGCTCGCTGCGGCGCTTACCAGGACGATGGTGGCGATGATGGAAGGGGGCGTTCGAAGAGTGGAGTTGCGGGCCGAGAGTTGCGCAAGATCGGGCATTAGAAGAGCAGGCGTCCTTTCGCATTCAGCATCATGGCGGCTAAGAGAAGCGGCAGGTAGAGCACGGACACGCGGAGAAGGTCGCGGGCGACGAGGCGGGAGGTTTCCGATTCGGGATCGCGCAGGATGCGGGCGAACCGAATGGTGTACCACAGGTAGCCAGCGCCGAGCAGGGTCGCGACGGCGGCATAGAGGTGTCCGGTCACGTGCAGCGCTGCGGGCCAGAGGCTGGCCGGAATCATCAGCACGGCGTAGAAGAGCGCCTGGATGACGGTGCTCTGTGCGGCGTGGCGCGCGTCCGGAAGATTGGACGAGAGACGAATGCCGCCGCGAGCATAATCTTCGCGGTACATCCACGCGATGGCGGAGAAGTGAGGGAACTGCCAGACGAACAGAATGGCGAAGAGTGCGACGCCGGGCCACTCGATGACGCCTCGCGCCGCGGTCCAGCCGATCAGAGGAGGCAGCGCGCCGGGAAACGCTCCGACGAAGGTATTGATGGTGGTGACGCGTTTGAGCGGCGTGTAGATGGCGACGTAGCCGATGGCAGTCAGCAGAGTGAGGGTGCCGGTGAGCAGGTTTGTGGTCCACGCGAGGTACAGCGAACCGAGGAAGGTTGCGGCAAAGCCGAGCAACAGTCCATGGGCGAGTGAGATCCGGCCCGCAGCCATGGGGCGATCGAAGGTGCGGCGCATCAGAACATCACTCTTGCGTTCGAGCGCTTGATTCAGGGCGCTGGAGCCGCAGGTGACGACGGCTATGCCGAACAGCGCTTCAAAACTGCTGAGATGAAACGGACTGATGCCGCTCCGGAGGCTGCCGAGATAGAGCCCGGCCCCAGCCGTGATCAGGACCATCGTGGAGATGCGGAGTTTAAAGAGGGTGGCGTAATCGGCGAGCAGCGACCGTGCCTTCGCAGGCGCGAGGATTTCGCCGGTAGTCGCGGAGGTGGCCACACTCCAAGAATACCGCGTTTTGCATCCGTTGTTGTCGTCACTCCGCGCGATGGTCGATCCTGAGAGCCTGGCATCTGCTGACGACGCGGGCAGGATTGATAATAGGCGGTGATGAGGATTGCGTCAGGTGTGATCGTGGTGGGGCTATGGTTGTGGCTGGTTCTCGCGCGAGGCTGGTTCTGGCGTTCGACCCCGGTCGCCGGGCGGCGAACCCCTGACGGCGACTACAAAGTTGCAGTCGTCGTTCCAGCGCGAGACGAAGCGGAACACATCCATGCGACGCTGCGTTCGCTGCTTTCTCAAGACTTCGCGGGCGATCTCCGAGTGATTCTGGTGGACGATAGCAGCGGCGACGGAACGGGAGACATTGCCCGCTCGCTGGAACGGATGGACGCTCGCCTCAGCGTCGCGCTGGGAGAGCCACTGCCCTCGGGCTGGACCGGAAAAACGTGGGCCGTCGCTCAGGGGCTGCGCCATCCCTATGCGGCCGAGGCGGACTTCGTACTGCTGACCGACGCCGATATTCTGCACGGCCGCGGGCATGTGGCTTCGCTTGTATGCAAGGCGGAGGAGGGAGGCTTCGATCTTGTCTCGGAGATGGTGCGGCTGCGCACCGAGAGCTTCGCCGAGCGGGCGCTGATTCCCGCATTCGTGTTTTTCTTCCAGATGCTGTATCCCTTTCGCCGGGTGGGCGACGCTCGCAAGAGGATTGCCGCAGCGGCAGGCGGAACGATGCTGGTATCGCGCGAGGCGCTTGAACGCGTCGATGGGGTTTCGCGAATACGTTCGGCCCTGATTGACGATGTGGCTCTGGCACGCGAGGTGAAGCGCGGCGGCTACCGCATCTGGCTCGGCCACAGCGAAGAGGCGGAAAGCCTGCGGGCCTATCCTGGATTTGAAGATGTATGGCAGATGATTGCGCGGACCGCTTATGTTCAACTTCGGTACTCGCCATGGCTGCTGGCGGGCACCTGCGTTGGAATGCTCGCGATCTATGTGCTGCCGGTTCTGCTTGCGGTCTCGGGCCTGCGCGGAGCTTGCCGGCTGGGCGTTACCGCCTGGCTGCTGATGGCGGCGGCGTTCCAGCCGACCTTGCGGCGCTACCGGCGGGGGTCTCTTTGGGGAGTCGCGCTGCCGGCGATTTCGATGTTTTACCTTGGCGCGACGGTTGCTTCGGCGATTCGGTTCTATCGTGGACGCGGCGGCCATTGGAAGAGCCGCACCTACCCGGCGAGTGGCTGAGGCAACAGACCCTTTCTAAGGTCTCTTCAGCGTTTCGACTGCGCCCTCTGCGGCTTGATGCCGCGTTCATCATCCTGTAGGTATCCAAGGCCTGAACACCGTGCCCTTCAAAACCGGACTGACTCAGAAGCTCCTAAGGATTGGATCTCAACCGGCTCAGTAGATCTTCGGCTGTGGCCGCGGTGTTCAGGACGTCCTGCTTGGTCAGCCATGCGCGGCGAAGCTGCGTGATTCCGAAGCCCATCTGATCGAGTTCTTCAGTGGCATGTGCGTCGGTGTTGACGACGATCCTGCAGCCGTGTTGTTTGGCGAGCCGCAGATGCAGGTCGTTCAGGTCGGCGCGCGCTGGGCTGGCGTTGTGTTCCACGGCGACCCCAAGTGCGGAGGCACGCTTCAGGATAGCGTCGATGTCGATCGCATACGCCTCGCGGCTGAGCACCTTGCGGCCCGTGGGATGCCCCAGGATGCGCACATGCGGATTCTCGAGCGCACGCAGAACGCGGTCTGTCATCTGCTCGATTGGCTGGGCGAAGTGACTGTGCACGCTGGCGACGACGATGTCCATCTGCGCTAGGGTTGCGTCATCGAGGTCGATGGAGCCGTCGGCGAGGATATCGACTTCAATGCCCGGCAGAATGCGAATCGTACCGCCAAACTGCTGCTGCATCTCCGCGTCGACCGCGCGAATGCGCTTCACATGCGCGAGTGCTCGTTCATCGTCCATGCCGTTGGTCATCGCGAGATTCTTCGAGTGGTCGGTGATGGCAATGTAGGAGAGGCCGCGCGCGAGGGCAGCCTCGGCCATCTGCCGGATCGTGTCGCGTCCATCGGTCTCCGAGGTGTGCATGTGCAGGTCGCCGCGAATGTCGGCGAGCGTGATGAGCTCAGGCAGGGTGTGATTGGCGGCGGCTTCGAGCTCTCCGCAGTTCTCCCGTAGTTCGGGTGGGATGTAGTCGAGGTCGAGCGCGCGATAGATATCGGCCTCGTTGGCGGCGGCGACGATCGCATTGTCTTCGAGTCGTAGCAGCGCATACTCGCTGAGCGTGAGGCCGCGTTTGATGGCGCGCTGACGAAGGGCTACGTTGTGCATCTTGCTTCCGGTGAAGTACTGGAGCGCGGCGCCGTAGCTTGCGCGCGGCAGCAGGCGCACATCGACCTGGAGGTTGTTGCGCAGGGTAAAGCTCACCTTGTTCTGACCTTTGGCCAGCAGCTTGTCGATAAGGGGCAGCGCGGCAACATACTCCACGGCGGCGCTGACCACGTCGGGCTCACAGGCCGGTCCGGTTACGAGCAGATCGAGATCTCCAACCGTCTCGCGGCCTCGGCGCAGGCTGCCGGCGGGAGTGATCTCGTCGATGCCGGGAAATTCCCGGATCAGGCGGCTTATGGTATCGGCGTGGCCTTGCGCCTTGTCGATGCGGAAGCGGCTTGAGTTTTTTCGGTGGTCCTCAATCCCTTTCAGCAGCTTGACTGTGAATTTCTCTCCCATGCGGGGCAGCTTCGCGAGATGGCCGGATTTGGCGGCTGTTTCCAGTCCATCGATGTCGCAGACCTCGAGCGCCGACCAGACCATTGCGACCGTCTTTGGCCCCATCCCTGGAAGGCGCAGCAGTTCAAGCATCGTCGGCTTGTATCTTTGCAGGAGCTCTTCGCGCAGCGGCATGGTGCCGGTGGTCAGCAAAGCGAGAATGTTGGCGGCCATTCCCTTGCCGATGCCCGCGATTGCCAGCAGTTGCTTTGGCTCGTCGATCAGAGTGGCAAGTTGGGTTGTCTGCTGCTCGACAGCTTCGGCGGCGCGGCGATAGGAACGTACTCGAAAAGGATCGGCGGCGTCGATCTCAAGCAGCGAGGCAGGTTCATCAAGGAAGCGGGCGATCGAGATGTTGTCCATGGGCAGAGGTTCAGAACCGTGCGTGCGTGGTCACTGACCAGTATCATCCGCTCGAGCCCTTTGGCGAAACGCGATCGCCGGTGCAAGCTGCAGGACTTGGGTTGGCGGGGCGGAAGTGAGCCGCCACCATTCATCAAAGATCAGGAAGCCGCCGCAAGCTCCTTGGTTCGCGCTACCTGATCTGCCTGCGGACCTTTTGCACCCTGAATGATGTCGAACTCGACCTCATCGCCTTCTTTCAGGCTCTTGTACCCTTCACGTTGAATCGAGCTGTAGTGAACGAATACGTCTGGCCCGCCATCCCGGCCGAGGAAGCCATAGCCTTTCGCGTTATTGAACCATTTGACCGTGCCCCTGTATTGTGCCACTTGAGCCACTCCCTCTCTCGTCGTTCTGCCTGCTAAGCCGCCTTCAGCCACCGAAGTCAATTAGCTCCAAGGGTAAGGCGAACCTGACAACTCTGACGCAAATCGTCTGGCGGAAGTTTTCTGATTTGCCACTGGTCCTCAGATTTTTTCGCAATGTCAGCTTTTTGGATACCTACGTGCTCGGGTTATGTCGTTCAGCCGACAAAAGAGCGCTGAAAGCTTTCGCGGATGCGGTGTTTTTGGCTGATCGTCAGCGTCCCTCGAAGCTCCATCGAACGAGAACTCGCCCTGCGCGATTGATCGCTCAAGCGTCAAGACGTGAATCGTTCGCGCACCCGGCGGCAGTCTTCAATACTTTCCGGCGCGCCGTCCGGCGTCGTACAGCAGCAGCCCGATCAGCGTCTTGCCATCGTGAATTTTATTCGCGGCTAGCAATCCCAGCGCCTTTGATAGAGGCATACGAATGATCTCTATATTTTCGTCCTCTTCCGGTGCAGCGGCGCCTTCGCGAATATCCCGCGCGAGATAGATCTGCATCCACTCGCCGAGAAAGCCGGGGCTGGCGTAGTACTTGGTCAGCAGCGTCCAGCGTTTGGCGCGGTAGCCTGTCTCCTCAATCATCTCGCGCCTGGCCGCGGCCAGCGTCGCTTCGCCGCTATCGACACGTCCGGCCGGGAGTTCGATAAGGATCTGCCCCGCTGCATGGCGGTACTGCCGAACGAAGACGATATCGGGATCGAACGAATTCTTCGATTCGTCGACCGCAAGGATGACGACCGACCCGTTGTGACGAATGACGTCGCGCGTGTTGGTGTGGCCGCCGGGTTCCTTCACCGTGTCGCTGAAGACCGAGAATACCTTGCCTTTGTAGGAGAGCTTCGATGAGATCAGACGGGCCTTCGAGACCGGCTTTCGATTGCTCGCGGGAGCGTTCTTTTTTGTTGTAGATGGCGTGGGCTTCGGAGCGGTGTTGTTTGTTTGGGCAGCCATACGGCTAAAGTATCATCCTGCATCTAGACTTGAACCATAGGCATCCAACCAGATGCACAGAAAAAACTGGAGCCGGTGTGCGCGATAGGCGAGAGGGTATCGACTGCAATGAGCGTTGAGTGTTTTCCGATCACGGTGCTGCCCCATGTCTCGCGGATCTACCGCGATTATCTCGCGATGGGTGAACTTTCGGAAGACGCGGTTCTGCGCGGGTGGTATGGAGCCGAGCCCTTCGGCGGCAGCGCCAACCTCGGCAGCTCAAGAACACGGCGTGCCGGAGCGGGCGGAAGAGATATCGCGGAAACCTGGCTGGACAGTGCGAAGCGGATTTCAAAGACCCCGCAGCAAGCCGCTGCTCTGGCTGATCTGCTCGATGAGCAGGCGAAGCTATTTCACGCCTCGACTGCGGCGAGGGAGAATATCGCAAAGCTTCGCGCTGGCGGTAACGCTGTCGTTACCGGCCAGCAGGTGGTCTTGTTCGGGGGACCACTCCTTACTCTGCTGAAGGCCGCGACTGCGATCGCTCGCGCCCACGAGGCGACGGCTGCGACCGGCATTGCTCACGTTCCCGTCTTCTGGATGGCGACTGAAGACCATGACCTCGCGGAGGTCGATCAGGTTTCGCTGCTGACCAAGAAGTCTTTGGAGACACTGCACGCCGCGCTCAAGGTTGCGCGCGCGGTGCCCGTGGGAGAAGTCGTCCCCGGTCCAGGACTGACCGCCGTGCTGGACCGCGCCGCCGAGCTGCTGGATCATGCTCCGGTATGCGATTGGCTGCGCGAGTGTTATCTGCCAAGAGGCGGGGAGCCCGCCTCGCTTGCACTTGCATTTGGCCGCCTCATGGCAAGGATCTTTGCCGATCAAGGTCTGATTGTGATGGATGCTTCGTCTCGCGGCTTTCATTCGCTGGGCGCGTCTACGCTGCGGTACGCAATTGAGCATGTGGATGAGCTCCGCAAGTCGCTGCTGACTCGCAGCAAGGAACTGGTCGACGCTGGATATCACGCGCAGGTGCTTGTGGCCGAGGGCGCGTCTCTCCTGTTTCTGCTTGACGAGACGACCGGCGAGCGGGTGGCCCTGCGGCGCGGCGCTTCGCTCGAAGGGGAAGCCCAGTGGAAGGCTGGCAGCCGCGGCTACACAACACAGGATCTGCTCGCGATTCTCGCCGCGGCACCGGAGCGCATCAGCCCGAATGCGCTCCTGCGTCCGGTCTTTCAGGACACGCTGCTCCCGACCACAGCCTACATTGGCGGCCCTGCGGAGATAGCCTATTTTGCCCAGAGCGCCGTTCTGTATAAGGCGATCCTGGGACGAATGACGCCCGTCCTGCCTCGCCTCAGCGCCACTCTGCTGGAGCCGGCGATCGCGACAGTGATGGACACGCACGAGGTACAGTTGCCCGACGCCATGACCACCCCCGAAGCTCTGGCGCAGCGTCTGGGTGCGCGCGCCATGCCCATCGAAGTCAAACGCAAACTGTCCGCCGTGGGCAATGCTCTTGAAAAAGAACTGGCTGCGCTGACCGAATACCTCTCTGACATGGACTCCTCGCTCGGCCGTGCGGCTGCGGTCTCCGGTTCCAAGATGCACTACCAGATGAACCGGCTGCGCCGCATGGCGGCTACGTTCGAGCTTCAGAAGGAAGCGAGCCTGCGTAAGCATGCGGAAGCAATCACACTCAACGTCTTCCCCGCCGGTCATCCGCAGGAGCGCGTGATTGCAGGAATCTGGTTTTTGGCCCGGTATGGCGACGGCCTGATTGAACGGCTTGTTCAGGTGGCGGGAAACCAGTGTCCAGGCCATGTCGTCGTGAAGCTGTAGCCGCAATCCCGTCCTCATCCAGAAAGACTGGCCCCATCCGGCCTGCCTTCGGGTTGGTGCTCCTCTTCTCGCCGGGCCGCGGCTTGACGCTGGCGAAGCAACCGCGAAACTGCAATACGTTTCCTTCTCTCGATAGAGCTTTTAGCGCTCTCCCAAAGTGATCACCTCGCGGATGAGGGGTGAGAGCCGGGGTGGGGCTGGAGAGAATTGCAGGGCTTCCCGGAGCATGGTTTCGGGTTCGTCGAGGAGAGCGGGGTCTGCGGCGAAGAGAGTTATGAGAGGCTGATTGGCTGCGATGCGGTCGCCTAGTTTGGCGTGCATCTCGATGCCGGCGTGGGCGCTGACGGGATCGCCGGGACGGTCACGGCCTGCGCCGAGGCGTTGCACCGCCCAGCCCGCCTGTTTGCAGTCCATCGAGGCAAGATAGCCGGCGTACGGGGCGTGAATGGTGCGCGCGGCGGTGGGTTTGTGGCGCGCGGCGGGGTCTTCGAAGACATTAGTGTCACCTCCCTGCGCCGCGACGATGTTGAGCCAGGCAGTGTAGGCCCCGCCGGAGCGGAGAATGCTGTCGGAGAGGGTCGCGCCGTGCTCGGGGGTAGCGGCTTGGCCGGCGAGATGGAGCATCCAGCCGGCAAGTGTATTGGAGAGGTCGATGAGATCGGCGGAGAGCGGATGGCGGCGCTGCGTCATGATATCGACGCACTCCCGCACCTCGACCCAGTTGCCGGAGAAGCGGCCGAGGGGCTGGTCCATGGAGGTGAGCAGAGCGACGGTGCGGGTGCCTGCGGCTTCGCCGGTATGGACCATGAGCTCGGCGAGGAACTTCGATTGATCGTAGGTGGGCATGAAGGCCCCGCTGCCAGTCTTGACGTCCAGGACGAGGGCGTCGAGGTCTTCCGCAAGCTTCTTGCTCATGATGCTGGCGGCGATCAGAAACGGGGATTCGACGGTGCCGGTGTGGTCTCTTAGCGCGTAGAGAATGCGGTCCGCGGGGACGAGGGTGGAGGTCTGGCCGATGAGGGCCGCACCGCAGGTTTTCAGGGTAGTGAGCAGTTGGGCGAGCGAGAGCTGCGTGTTGAAGCCCGGAATGGTCTCGAGCTTGTCGAGGGTGCCGCCGGTGTGGCCAAGGCTGCGGCCGGAGATCATGGGGACGCAGATGCCGGGGGTCCCGGAGGACGTGGGATGGACGAGGCCGGCGGCCGCGAGGATGGGGGCGATCAGGAGCGAGGTCTTGTCGCCTACTCCTCCGGTGGAGTGCTTGTCGATGATGAAGCTCTCAAGCGGAGTAGCGTCGAAGGTCTCGCCGGAGGTGCGCATGGCGGCCGTGAGGGTGGCGAGCTCGTGCGGACTAAGCCCATGGTGGAAGATGGCCATGAGGAGGCCTGCGGTCTGGGAGTCCGTAGGCGAATCCGTGACGAGCTGGTTGCCGGGGCTGCGTTCGACCAGGGCGCGGACGAAGGACTGGATCTCGGCATCGGTGAGGGCGAGACCGTCGCGCTTGTGCTGGATGACATCGATGGGGCGGATCGTCATGAGCGGATAAGAAACGCGGCGGGCAGGAGTTCGGCGGCAGTGGCCTGGGTGACGGAGTCGTCTCCGGCTGGGAAGAGGATGAGGGTGTCCGGCGTGCTGAACTCGTGGATGGTCTGGCGGCAGGCGCCGCAGGGTGGGCTGGCGGCGGCGTTGAGGTTGGCGATGGCGATCGCGCGGATGCGGATGCCGGGGCCGTGGAGGGCGACGGCTGCAGCGATGGCGGCCTGCTCGGCGCATACGGTCAGGCGGTAGGAGGCGTTCTCCACGTTGCAGCCAGTGACTATGTTGCCGTCGCTGAGCAACAAAGCGGCGCCCACGCGGAATTGACTGTAGGGAGCATAGGCGCTATGAGCAACGGTGACGGCGCGCTGGTGGAGGCCGGCAATTTGCCCGGACAAGAGGTCAGGAGAGGCTTCGCTGGACGGCATGATGTGAGTGAGGCTAACGGGTGCGACGGCGTATGGCAAGTGGTGGCGCGCTAATGATTTGACGCCCTGCTCCGATATATCAGGTGTGGACGAGCTCACCAAAGAGTTTCTTGCCGAGAGCCGGGAAGGGCTGGACCGGATGGAGCGGTGCCTGACCGAGCTGGAGATGCGGCCCGGCGACGCGGGTCTGGTGGGGGAGATCTTTCGTGCGGTTCACACGATCAAAGGTACGACCGGCTTCCTGGGCTTCGACCGCCTGGAGAAGCTGGCCCATGCAGGGGAGCATTTGCTGGGAGCGCTGCGGGACGGCAGGCTGGAGGTAAGTTCGGAGCTGATCAGCGGGCTGCTGTGGCTGCTGGACGGACTGCGTGCGATTCTGGCGCTGATTGAAGAGACCGGCGGAGAGGGTACGCGGGCCAGCGATGAGGACGGCGAGTTGATCGCCGCACTGACGATGCTGTATCGGAATGAGCCAGGGAACGAATCATCGTCCAGGGCGGCGGGGTCGGAGATTGCGCTGGTGAACTCCGGGCCTGCGTCGGGCGACAGCGCACCGGCTGCGCCGATCCATCCCGCCGGCGTAACAAACGGACCGGTCGCCGCAGGAAGCGACAAGACGATTCGCATCGACGTCGATGTGCTGAACCGGATGATGAATCTGGTGGGGGAGCTGGTGCTGACGCGCAACCAGATGCTGCAGAGCGGAATGGAGGCAGCACACTTTCCGGAGCTCGCGCGAAGGCTGGACAGTGTGACGGCGGACCTGCGCGAGACGGTGATGCAGGCGCGAATGCAGCCGGTGGGAAATCTGTTCGGTAAGTTTCCACGGATGGTCCGGGATCTGGCGCGGACCTGCGGACGCGATGTGCGCGTCGAGTTCAGCGGGCAGGAGACGGGCCTGGACAAGAGCCTGCTGGAGGCGATCAAAGATCCGCTGACCCATGCAGTGAGGAATGCGGTCGATCATGGAATTGAATCGCCTACGGAGCGTGTACTGGCGGGCAAGCCGGCGGAGGGGTGTCTCCGGCTGAAAGCATTTCACCAGAGCGGGTCGGTGGTGATTGAGGTATCTGACGACGGCGCCGGAATTCCCATGGAGCGGGTGTTGGCCAAAGCGATCGAACGCAGTCTGGTGACGGCGGATGAGGCGGCCGGAATGTCGGAACGGGAGGCGCTGCAGCTTATCTTTCTGCCTGGGTTCTCGACGGCAGCGGCGGTGACGACAGTCTCGGGACGCGGCGTCGGGATGGATGTGGTGCGGGCGAACGTGGAGAAGGTGGGCGGCAGCGTGGAGGTGGAGTCGCGCCGCGGCGAGGGCACGACGCTGAGGCTGCGGGTTCCGTTGACTCTGGCGATTGTGCCTTCACTGGTGGTCAAGAGCGGAGGACAGTACTTCGCACTGCCGCAGAGCGCGCTGGTGGAGCTGGTAGATATTCCGAAGCGCGAGTCTGGCGGTGCTGTGCAGCGGATTGGATCTTCGGAGCTGTACCGGTTGCGCGAGCGGTTGTTGCCGATGGTATGGCTGGACCGGCTGCTTGGGATGGCGGCGGATTCGCCCGGCACGCAGAAGGGGCACTACATGGCGGTCCTCGAGGCGGAGGGTTGCCGGTATGGGCTGGTGGTGGACGACCTGATGTCGCCCGAGGAGATTGTGGTGAAGCCGCTGTCGCCGGTGCTGCGTGAGATCGGGTTATTCTCCGGCGCGACGGTGCTGGGCAACGGCACACTGGCGCTGATCGTGGATGTCGGTGCGACGGCGGCACGGGCAGGAGTAAAGCCGGTGGAGACGGAGGCTGAGGTTCGCGGCCACGAGCAGGCGGCGGAGGATTGTGTGAGCGAATCGTTTCTCGTCTTCGAAGACGTGGAGCGGGAGAGGACGGCGCTGCCGCTGGACGCGATCGAACGCATTGAGAGCGTGCCTCTGAGCCGAATTGAATACGCGGGCGGCCGGCCGTTGCTGCAGTATCGCGGGGAGTTGCTGGCGCTGACCGATCGTGGCCACGTGCTCGATAGCCTGGCGGCGCGGGGCGGAGAGATGCTTGCGACGGTGCTGATCTGCGGCGGCGCGGCGCGGGGAGGCAAGAGAAGCGGCATGGTCGTGCGGCAGGTGCTCGATGTCTCCGACGGCACGCCTCTGGGAGCGCAGTCCGCGATGCAGGGAATCGACGGGATGGATCTGGCGATGGTGCGGCAGAGAGTGACCATGATTTACCGGGAGCAGGGCTCGCCGCCATGGCAGGAGGTCGCGTGAGGATAGCCACTCGGGAAGGCCTGCAAGAGTTGCTGGAGGAAGACGATGCGATCTCGCTGTGCTCACTGATTGTAGGCAGCGATACGTTCGGGATCGATACCGGAAAGATTCGTGAGGTGCTGGGGGAGCGTGAGCTGCAACGGGTGCCGATGTCGCCGCCGTTCATCGCGGGCGTGGTGCCGTATCGCGGCGAGGTTCTGACGACGGTGAATCTGCGCGCGCTGCTGGGTATGACCGAACACAACGGACGATGCTGCGTGCTCGTGATGGAAGACAACGAGGGTGCGGAGCGGTTTGGCCTGGTCGTCGACGCGGTTAAAGGTGTGGTGACGGTGAGCCGAAAGACACTCGAGCCGAACCCGTGCACGTTGTCGGCCCGAGCGAAGTGGCTGTTCGATGGAGCATACAAGATGCAGGCTGGACTGATGGTTCAGCTCGACCCGCAGAGGCTTTGTCCGACACGGCTCTCGGAGACAGGATTGTTTCAGCAAGATGCCAATGGGGGTGCAGATGCGAGCGCTGATCGTCGATGATTCAAGTTTTATACGCGAATATCTAAAACACCTGCTGGACCGGATGGGGGTCGCATGCGAGGAGGCGGTGAATGGCAGCGATGCGCTCACGGTGCTGGCAGCGCACCAGGAGTTCGATCTGATGCTGCTCGACGTGAACATGCCGGTGATGAATGGACTGGATTGCGTGAAGGCATTGCGCGAAGCGAAGCTGGGGCCGGAGATGAAGGTGATGATGGTGACCACCGAGGCCGACCACACGTTCATCACGACCGCGCTCGATAACGGGGCGGACGAGTTTCTGATGAAGCCGTTCACCCCCGAGAGCCTGCGGGAGAAGATGCTCCTGCTGGGATTCGCCGCGGCTTAGCGGAAAGGGAACCGGGCATGGAAAGTATGCAGCAGCAACGGCGACTTCGGATTCTCGCGGCGGACGACTCGGTGGTGATGCGCGGCATCCTGGCGAAGCTCTTTGAGCTGCACGCCGGAGATGAGGGAAGCGAGCTGCCTCACATGGAGCTGTGCGGCATTGCGCAGGACGGGGCGGCGTGTCTGGACGCAGTGAAGCGGCTCAATCCCGATGTGCTGGTTCTCGATCTTGAGATGCCGAAGTTGAACGGGCTTGAGGTGCTGGACCGGCTCTTCGTGGAGCACCCGGACCTGCCGGTGATTATGTGCAGTGCCCACACCGAGCATGGCGCACGATCGACTCTCGAAGCACTGGCGCGAGGCGCCGCCGACTATGTGACCAAGCCTTCCGAACAGAAGGATTTTTCTGGGGCGATGCTGTCGCTTTCACGACAGTTGCTGCCGCGGATTGCGGCGCTCGCCAGGCGTTCAAGTGGAGAGGGGAAGCCTCAGCCGGAGGCTGTTGCGGGCAGGTTGGAGAGAGCCCGGGCCGGAGGCGCGCCGCCACCTCCTTCTACCCGGATCGAGGTGGTAGTGATTGGCTTATCGACGGGAGGGCCTTCGGCGCTGGAGCAGTTGCTGCCGAGTTTGCCGCGAAGCTTTCCGGTGCCGGTGCTGATCGTGCAGCATATGCCGAAGTTGTTCACCGGCGCGCTGGCGGAGCGGCTGGACCGGTGCTGCGCGCTGCGGGTGGAGCAGGCTTACGAGAATGCCGCGCTTCGCCCGGGAACGGTGTGGCTTGCACCGGGAGATTCGCATCTGGAGGTGGCTCCGCGTGCCACGATGCCGGGCGATACAGAGCCGCGTTCAACGGCAAGCGCTGGACGCATACGGCTACACCAGCAGGAGCCGCTGAACCACTGCAGGCCGTCGGTGGATTATCTCTTCTTCTCGGCGGCACGAATGTATGGACCGGCCGCGTTGGCGGTGGTAATGACGGGCATGGGTTCGGATGGTCTGGACGGCGCTCGCGCTGTGCATCAGGGCGGCGGCGTGGTGCTGGCGCAGGACGAGGCGAGTTCTGCGGTTTGGGGCATGCCGGGGCGGGTGAGCGAGGCTGGAATCGCAACCGCGACGCTGCCGCTCTCGGCCATCGGAACAGTGTTGCAGCAGAGGGTCAATGCGGGGCGTCAGATCGACGCCATCGGGCAGCCGCGTATGGAAGCCGGGGCGCAGGCGCGACGGGAGATCAGCCATGGGTTGCTCTGAGGTGGACTACGCGTATCTTCGCGAACTTGTACTGGAGCAGTCGGCGAACCGGATTGATCCGGCGCGCAATGCATTGTTCGACACCAGACTGACCCCGATTGCGCGTAGCTCGGGCGCGGCGAATCTTGAAGAATTTGTGAACATGCTCCGCAAGGGACGGCCGGCTCACCTGCATCGCGCGGTCGCGGAGGCGATGACGATCAACGAGACGAGCTTTTTCCGCGATGTGAAGCCCTTTGAGATGTTGCGGGAGGTGATTGTTCCGCGGCTGATCGAGCAGCGAAGGGACGTGCGTAAGCTTCGCATCTGGAGCGCGGCCAGCTCAACGGGACAGGAGGCGTACAGCATCGCGATGCTGCTGGCGGAGTATTTCCCCGATCTTGCGCATTGGGATGTGAAGATCATTGGAACCGATATCTCCCGGCAGGTGGTGGACTTCGCGCAACAGGGGAGGTATCGGCGGTTGGATGTAAATCGCGGGCTGCCGGCGCGGATGCTTCTGAAGTATATGGACCGCAAGGGCGAGGAGTGGGAGATCAATGCGCGACTGCGCTCCATGTGCCAGTTCCACTATGCGAATTTATGTTCTCCCCTGCCTCTGCTTCCGGTGTTCGATCTGGTTTTGCTGAGGAACGTGCTGTTGTATTTTTCGCAGCCCGACCGGCGAGCGCTGTTCAGCGAGATTCACGGCAAGCTGGCGCCCCATGGGTATCTTGTCCTCGGCAACGCAGAGCAGGCAGAGGATTCGACTCAACTGTTTGAAGTGGAGTTTGCAGCGAACTGCTATTTTTACCGGCCCGTGAACGGGGCCTGATGTCGCAGTACAACCGCGGCCGATTGTGAACTCGCGCAGGCAACCCAGCATCTTATAGTGTGTGAGGCGGCACTCCCGCCGGATCACATGGAGACGATGCCGAAAGCCCCTGCGAGTTCGAAGACACCAGTAGCCTCCGGCACGATCGAGCGCGGCAGGAGCGATCCTGCCGCTGATGCGGCGCTTGGTCTCTTTCATCCGGTTACGGCGAAGTGGTTCAAGGCTGTCTTTGACGGACCTACGCCTCCTCAGGTGGAAGGGTGGCCGGCTATCGCGCGTGGAGAATCGACGCTGATTCTGGCGCCGACGGGCACGGGCAAGACACTGGCGGCGTTTCTGTGGTGCCTCGACAAGCTGATGCTGCGGACCTCGCCTGAGGCCGACCGCGGATGTCGAGTGGTCTATCTGTCTCCCTTGAAGGCGCTGGCCGCGGATGTGGAGCGCAATCTGCGATCTCCTCTGGTGGGCATCGCGAACATGGCGAAACGCGACGGCGTGACTGTGCGGCTACCAGAGATCAGCGTACGGACCGGGGATACGCCGCCTAACGAGCGGGCTCGGTTTCGCAGGCATCCGGGCGATATTTTGATTACCACCCCAGAGAGTCTTTACCTGATGCTGACGTCCGAAGCAAGCGAGGCCTTGCGGTCGGTGGAGACGGTAATTGTGGATGAAATTCATGCGCTGGTGCCAAGCAAGCGCGGAGCGCATATGGCACTCTCGCTGGAGAGGTTGGAGGCATTGGTTGCGTCCAGCGGGGGCAGAAGGTTGCAGCGGATCGGCCTGTCTGCGACGCAGCGGCCGCTCGAGGAGGTCGCGCGGTTTCTGGGTGGCGCGGAGGAGCAGGGAATAGGAAGACAGGAGAAAGGGGAGAGGGTAGAGGGTGGAGAGCGCGAAGCTTCGGGTGTGGAGATAAATGTAGCGGATCAGGTTACAGATGATTTGCAGGCTGGTGCAAGCGGCGTAGATGCGGTGCTGATGAGTACAGCCAGCGATGACGGAGTGAGTCCCGATGCGGGTGCGGGGGCGCCACGGTTTCGGCCGGTGACCGTGGTCAATGCTGGGGCGCGGAAGCTTCTGGAGCTTAAGGTGGAGGTTCCGGTTGAGGATATGGCGAGGCTCGGCGAGATTCAGGAGCAGCCGAGTGGGCCGGCCTCGCAGGGGCCAAAACGGACTTCGATATGGCAGTCGATTCATCCGCGGCTGCTCGAGATCATTCAGGGGCGAACCTCGACATTGATCTTTGTCAATGCTCGGCGAGTAGCGGAAAGATTGGCCGGCGCGCTGAATGAGTTGGCAGGGGAGCCGCTCGCGCGGGCGCATCATGGTTCACTGGCGGCCGCGCAGCGAACCGAGATTGAAGAGCTGCTGAAGGCGGGCAAGATCAAGGCGCTGGTGGCGACCTCGTCGCTTGAGCTGGGAATCGATATGGGGGCGATCGACCTGGTGATTCAGATTGAGGCTCCACCGAGCGTGGCGAGTGGGATGCAGCGGATCGGCAGGGCCGGGCACCAGGTGGGAGCGCCGTCGCATGGAATCATCTTTCCGAAGTATCGTGCGGATTTGATCGCATGCGCGGCGGTAACGCGCGCGATGCATGAGGGTCACGTGGAGTCGACGCGGTTTCTGCGGAATCCGCTGGATGTGCTGGCGCAGCAGATGGTGGCGGTGATTGCGCATCCGCCCCTGAGCGTAACGGACGCTGATCGACGGACAAAGCACACGACGGAAGAGGATGCGAACCCGGGGATTTCTTACGCTGCGCTGTTTGCGCTGGTGCGCGGGGCTGCGCCGTTTGCCGGATTGAGCCAGAGTGTATTCGATGGCGTGCTGGACATGCTGGCGGGGCGCTATCCGTCGGATGAGTTTGCGGAGTTGCGGCCGAGGATTACGTGGGACAGGACGCGCAACTGGATTACGCCGCGGGCAGGAGTGAAGCGGATTGCGATTCTGAATGGAGGGACGATTCCGGATCGAGGGACCTATGGAGTGTTTCTCGCGGGGCAGAGAAATAAGCCGGTGCGGGTGGGCGAGCTGGACGAGGAGATGGTGTTCGAGAGCAGGACTGGCGACACGTTTATTCTCGGCGCTTCGGCCTGGAGGATAGATGAGATCACGCATGATCGCGTGCTGGTGACGCCCGCACCGGGGGAAGCGGGGAAGATGCCGTTCTGGCACGGCGATCAGGCTGGAAGGCCGCTCGAGTTTGGGCGCAGGATTGGCGCGCTGGTTCGCGAGTTGCGCGATGCGCCGCGAAGTGTAGCGATAGCGCGCTTGACCAGCGACCACGATCTGGAGCCGGGCGCGGCCGAGAATGTGCTGCGATACCTCGCGGACCAGGAGTTGGCCACCGTCGTAGTTCCGGATGATCGGAATGTTGTCGTCGAGCGGGTGCGGGATGAACTCGGGGATTGGCGGGTGTGCGTACTGACACCGTTCGGCAGCAGAGTTCATGCGCCGTGGGCGATGGCGGTGACGGCGAAGCTGCGCGCCGGCAACGGGCAGGAGGTGGAGACGATGTGGTCCGAGGACGGCTTTGTGCTGCGCTTTCCAGAGGCAGACGAGCCACCCGCGATCGATGCGATTTTGCTGGAGGCCGACGAGGCGGCGGAACTGGTGCTGCGGCAGCTGGGGTCGACGGCGTTATTCGCGGCTAAGTTTCGCGAGAGCGCGGCCCGGGCCTTATTGCTTCCTAGAAGGAGAGCCGACGGGCGAACTCCTTTATGGCAGCAGAGGAAGCGTGCATACGACTTGTTGAGCGTGGCGAGCAGGTATTCATCCTTTCCGATCCTGCTGGAAGCGTATAGGGAGTGCCTGCGCGATGTATTCGATATGCCGGCTCTAATGGAGATTCTTCTGGCGGTGGGGAATCGGTCATTGCGGGTCCATACAGTGGATTCACGAACGCCGAGCCCGTTTGCTTCGGCGCTCCTGTTCAGCTACGTGGCGAATTACATCTACGACGGTGATGCTCCACTCGCGGAGCGGCGTGCGCAGGCACTCTCCATCGATCAAGATCAACTGCGGGAGCTCATGGGGGATGCGGATCTTCGCGAGTTGCTCGACCTGCCTGCGATTGAGGAAACTGAAGAGCAGTTGCAGTGTCTTGCCGATACCTACCGTGCGCGAAACATGGATGGTGTGCATGATCTTCTCCTGCGAATTGGCGATTTGACGAGAAGCGAGCTGCGGCTGCGATGTGTAACCGACGAGGTTGCAGATTCCATGGGGAAGCTGATGCGCGCCCGGCGGGTTCTGGAACTGCAGGTCGCCGGGGAGAAGAGGCTCATCGCGGTAGAGGATGCGGCGCGATACAGGGATGCGCTGGGAACCCCGCTGCCGCCGGGATTGCCTTCCGCCTTCTTGCAGGAGATGCCGGATGCTATGGTGGACCTGGTGCGGCGGTTTGCGCGAACGCACGGGCCGTTCACCACATCTGAAGCCGCAAAGCGATTCGATCTGCCGGTGGAGACTGTAGAGGCCGTGCTGCAGCGGCTGGTGCAGACGGGCAGGGTCGTGGAGGGTGGCTTCCGGCCGGGAGGCATTCATCGGGAGTGGTGCGATGACGAAGTGCTGCGCGCGATTCGTAGAAAGTCACTCGCGCGGTTGCGTAAAGAAGTGGAACCGGTGGAGCAGCACACACTCGCCCGGTTGATCACCCGGTGGCAGGGTGTGGTGCAGCCGCGGCGAGGGTTGGATGCGCTGCTCGATGTGATCGAGAATCTGCAGGGAGCCCCGTTGCCCGCTTCGATTCTGGAAACGGAGATTTTGCCGGCTCGGCTGATGGGGTACAAGGCTTCGGATCTGGATACTCTGATTGCGGCGGGTGAGGTGATGTGGGTTGGGTTCGATCCCATCGGTGAGAGGGACGGAAGGATCGGCCTCTATCTGGCGGAGCGGCTGCAGAGCCTGTGGCCGCTGACTGCTGTGGGGCAGAGGCAAACTGCAGCGACCCTTCGCTCCGCTCCTGATGACAACTCCTCTGCCAATGCGCGTAGTAGGGAGGAGGAGATCGTGGAGTATCTGAAGGGGCATGGCGCTTCTTTCTTTCAGGATTTGCATGACGGGGTTGGGGGCGGATATCCCGGGGAGACGCTGGAGGCGCTTTGGAGCCTGGTGTGGAAGGGAATGCTGACCAACGACGGATTGGCCGCGCTGCGTGCGTATTGCGAAAGGCCGCCATCGAATGGCTCGCGTAAACCTGCTCGGAGGGTGCATCACCAGGCGGGGTTTCGGTCGCGCAGGACAACTCCACCAACGGCGCAGGGCCGGTGGGCGTTGAATGCAGCGGCATTTGCGCAGGACAGGTCAGCGACGGAGTGGAGTCACGCAATCGCACAGCAGTTGCTGACGCGATATGGGGTGGTGTTTCGCGAGACGGCCCACGCGGAAAATCTGCCTGGCGGCTTTTCGGCGATCTATGACGTGATGAAGGCGCTGGAGGAGAGTGGGAAGATTCGGCGCGGATACTTTGCGGCCGATCTAGGGGCAACGCAGTTTGCGATGCCGGCGGCGGTGGATCTGTTGCGTTCGCTGCGCGCTTCACCACAGGGGGAGAAGAGCGAGATGCTGCAATTAGCTGCGACCGATCCGGCGAATCCATATGGCGCCCTGCTGCGCTGGCCTGCTGCTCCGGATGCGGGCAGCTCCCTGACACGCAGTGTGGGGGCAAGGGTGATCGTGTGCGATGGCGCGCTGGTGGCCTATCTGCGGCGGGGCAATCCAAACCTGCAGGCGTTTCTGCCGGAGGAGGAGCCGCAACGTTCGCAGGTGATGCGGAACCTGGCGGAGTTTCTGGTAGCCCGCGTGCGCGATCAGGAGGATCCGAGTGGGCGTAGTGGGATGCTGATCTCCAGCGTGAATGGGGTGGCTGTGGCGGAGAGTCCGATGGCTCGGTTTTTGCTGGATGCTGGATTTGCAGCGGGAGCGATGGGGTTCAATGTGCGGAGAGGATTGCCGCCGCTGCCGGCCGCACGGGGAGAAGTGAGAGTAAATGCCTGAAGGGGACACAATATATCGGGCGGCACGGGCTCTCGATCGAGCGATCGGCGGGAAGGTGGTGACCGGATTCGAGACCGGACTGGCCAAGCTGGCGCGGGTGAATGACGATGCTCCGCTGGTGGGCCGCGTAGTAGAGAAAGTTGAGTCGCGGGGCAAGTGGTGTCTGATCTTCTTTTCTGGAGATTTGATTCTGGGGACGCATATGTTGATGAGTGGGAGTTGGCATCTTTACCGGCCTGGGGAGCGGTGGCGTATGGGCCGAGCGCGGATGCGAGTGGTGATCCGGGCTGGCGATGAAAAGGGGGGGTGGGAGGCGGTCGGGTTCAATATTCCCGTCGCGGAGTTTCACACGGCTCGATCGCTTGAGAGGAGCAGCCAGGTGCCGAAGCTGGGGCCCGATATTCTGGCCGACGAGTTTACGGTGACGGGTGGCGTGGCCCGGCTGACGGAGTATGCAACAGAAAATCCCGATGCGGAGATCGCGGTGGTGCTGCTCAACCAGCGAGTGCTGGCGGGGCTGGGGAATGTCTACAAGAGCGAGGTCGCGTTCGCGGCGGGTGTGAACCCGTTTCGCGCGATGAAGACCATCACGCAGCGCGAGATGCAGGCCACAGTGGAAATTTCGCAGCGGTATATGAAGGCGAACGTGGTCGACGGCAAAGGCGATGGGATTGTGACGTATTCGGGGAACCGGCGGACGACGCACTCGTCGAATCGCGCGGAGCGGCTTTGGGTGTATAGGCGACAGGGGCAGGAGTGCCGGCGATGCGGGACGGCTGTGATGATGCGGAAGCAGGGGGTGCAGGCGCGATCCGGGGGGCGGTCGGGCAGTTGCCGATCCCGCATCGCACAACGGTAGACCTCCGGCAAGGCGCCGG
>Ga0080006_1208088_pt1 | contig 23788 bp, 15 predicted proteins | sample RS3BMetagenome_FD_69209 | JGI IMG/M metagenome (GOLD analysis project Ga0080006, IMG submission 69209) | Ferric oxide microbial mat and aquatic microbial communities from Rainbow Spring, Yellowstone National Park, USA - RS3B (SPADES... ...
ATTCCCGCACGAGCGTGGCGGGGCGGGAGTTGCGATTTGGAACATCTTCGATATACATGCCCACATCATATACACAATAATATCTAATGTCAAGCATAATATTGTCATTTACATGGGTACACATTGCCGACAAAAAACAGCCCGAAAACGCATCAAACGCAATACTATCAAGGGGATTCTCTTCCGAAAATCACGTTTTGGGGGCGAAACTCCGGATTAAACGGTGATGTGACTGCTGATACTTTCCGGGCGGTACGGGGCCATAGAACTGCCATTGCATCCCCAATGTAGATCCGGAAAACGTATCCGACAATCGCATGGCTTGTAACACCGCAGTGCCGCCCGGATAGCGCAATGCCCCGGAAGGCCGGGTGCCGACCGGCAATTTCAGCCAGCCATTCCGGGTCCAGCGCACAGGTTCCATTAACACCGACCGTCCGAGCGTCAGGTAATTTTTTCGGTAGCCATGAAAAATAACGTACCATAACCTACTCCGCTATTGGAACGGTGTTGTAAACGACACAACATTATACCGTAAGTTCCTTGCAACGCCGTCGCGCCTCTTTAAGCGACGCTTCAATGGCGGCCCGTATTTTCTCTGGATCAACTTTCCATACCGCACGATCATAACTCAACAGACCGTCGCATTCCGTTTCCACATCCACAATCTGGCAGTAAAAATCGCCGCTTTGGGCACTGCGATTGGTACCGACGATGAAATTGTGAAACAATCCCGCGACTTCGCGCGTCATCCAGGCTTTGGACTGATCCGTCACGGATGGAATCTGCAATGCCTTATTTTTACTCTGCGCGGCGGCAAAATCCATTGAATGGCCCGTCTTCGGGTTATAGCTGTGATAGGTCCAGGCATGGGGCCAAGTATGGCCTGGCGCACGGAGTCCCCAGCCACCATCCTCGCTGGTTATGCCGAATTGATGAGAGAACTTGGGGGCCACGCCACCGTGGCAATCGCGAACATCACCCACACCGTGCCACGGAAAGCCGCTGGATTCATCGACAAACCGGCTGGGATCAAGGTGTTTGGCCCACCGGGCGTTGCGAATATAATCAAAGCCGCCAAAGGCTTCATTAAACATAATCCAGCAGATCACCGACGGGTGATTGCCCAGTTGTTCAATATGATTGCGCACCTCGGTTTCCCATTGGGCCGCAGCTTCCGGTGATGTCGGACGGTCGGTCCACGGATCGCCGTCGTTGCCCGTGGGCATATCCTGAAAAACCATCAAGCCGAGCTTGTCTGCCCAGTAGTACCATCGCTGCATTTCCACCTTTACATGTTTTCGAACGGTATTAAAGCCGAGTCGCCGCTCCGTGACAATGTCGAATTTTAGAGCCTCATCCGTCGGGGCGGTATACACACCATCCGGCCAGAAGCCCTGATCCAGTGATCCCGGCATGAGCATAGGCTTGCCATTAAGCATGGCGCGAGTATTGCCCAATGCGTCATGCCCGACCTGCAGGCTGCGCATACCAAAATAGCTGGTCACCGTGTCCAATACATTTCCCTGATCATCCGTCAGTAACACTTTCAAGTTATACAGATAAGGACTGTCAGGCCACCAGAGCTTCGGATTGGCAATCGGCAACTCCAACTCCGTGGAAACCCAACTTGATCGGGCTTTGAAAAACTTTACCAGATTATCGCGAATAACTGGCGTAAATTCCTGGCCAATCGGCCCAGTGGTGTGGGAGACTGCCGTGGCGTCCTCCAGCGCTACGGCTTTGACCGTCAGTGGTTTACAGTCAATGCGCCCAATAATTTCCAGCCGCAGCACGCCCTTTTCCAAGTCTGGCACCATATTGAGTTTTTCAATATGCGATGGCGGCACCGGTTCCAGCCACACCGTCTGCCAAATACCGGAGGTGGCGGTGTAGGAGCATCCACCAGGATGCAGCGTTTGTTTGCCGTGGGGCTGCCACCAGGTATCCGTGGGATCCCATACCGATACCACCAGGCTATGCCGCCCTCCCGCTTGGACATGTTTGGTAATGTCAAAGCTGAAGCTGTCATACCCGCCACGATGGCTGCCCAGGTGTCGGCCATCAATATAAATCGTCGCTTCCCAGTCCACTGCTCCAAAATGCAGCAGTACCCGCTGGCCGTGCCACGACTCCGGAATCATTACCTCCCGTTGATACCAAAGCCGCTGATCCGGCAGCAACGGCTGCATCACGCCGGACAAAGCGGATTCAATGCCAAACGGCACGAGAATTTTGCCCGCGTGGGAGCCGGGGATATTGGTTTGGTCCTTGCGGGTGATTTGGTAATTCCACAACCCGTTCAGATTCAGCCACCGTTCCCGCACCATTTGTGGCCGCGGATATTCCGGCCAGACATGCTCCGGTGTTACGTCCTGGCTCCAGCGCGTCATGAGGTGAGCGTGTTTGACATGCCAGCCCGCCGACGAATTATCACCGGCAATCTGCCCCGAAGACTTCTGACCGGGAATCATTGCCGCCGCCACCACAGCACCGGCTGCCGCAAGAACCGTTCGACGTGATAAATCCATGGCTAAAACTCCTTATCCAAGTGCCTTGGCAATGAAACATCCATGTTAAAAAGCGTTCTCCATGGTCCGTTCGTGCAGTTCGCGTGTTTGCGAACTCCGCCTACGCAGCGGTTTGATTATGCCGTTGAGGTCAGCATATATAGTCTTGCATTACAATGCACGTAAAAAATGGTGACTTTATTTAATCCGCCGGAATTGCGGGTGAAAGCCCACTCCATTTCCCCTTGGCAATATATGCCATGCGGCAAAGAAGACGCTATAACTCATATTCGATTCAGAGGATTACGTTAATTAAAATCGATGAAATCGGCTATATAATGAGCCAAACAGGTGAATCATGCCGTCGCGGCGAGGTTGGCTGCGCCCACGGGCTTGGCCGATGGCCCGTGCCGCCAACTTGTATCACACTTGTTGACATTTTATGCAAGATTCATTTGCATGACAGCGATTTTGCGGTTATGATCATTTGCATGACAGCCAGTCAAAACACTATTGCAGAGGCTCTGAACGTGTCGGTTGCGACGGTCAGCCGATCCTTGCGCAATCACCCTGCCATAAGTGCGGAAACCCGTGCCCGCGTTTCTGAGGCGGCGGTGCGACTGGGTTATCGCGTGCCGGAGGAAGGACAAACGGCCCAGCGGGGCCGCCCCCGTCGCGCCCGGGATCAGGCCCAGGTAGATGCACCTAAGCCGCGGATGGGTCTGGTACATCTGGCTGCGATTTGCCGGGGTTCTATCACGCCCGACTCGGTTCACAATCTTGTGGCGTTTCGTATCGTGCAGGGAATGTCTCGCGGAGCGCGAGCCAATCGTGCGACGCTGCACATTGAATATCTTCCACCGGACGAGTTTGACCTGCTCCACGACGAAAAGCACTGGCCTGCGGTGATTGCGGAAAAATTCGTTTCCGGAGTAGTGCTGGTCAATCATCCCTCCTCGGCCGCGATTAAATCACTGGGAAAAGCCATTGCATGTATTAACTTTGAACGCCATGCCGATTGCACCTCCACTGATTGCGTTACGGAAGACAATCTTGGCTCGATCAGCCAGTTATTTGATCACTTCATTGCGCTGGGCCACCGGCAAATTGGCCTGGCCGATTCCGGTTATGACTTGCCCTCTTATCAGGCTCGCCTTGGAGGTTATGTACAGAATCTCGTAGAGCGCGGCATGCACTTCGATCCGGCCAATGCGCTGCTACCCGATGCACCAGATGAGGAAATTGCCAAATTTAAGGCCCTGGCCGCACACATAGAGGATCGCTTCCGCACGCACCGTGTGACCGCCTGGATTTGTGTCAATGATTTTGTGGGCTACCATGTTATCCGGGAACTTAACAATCGCGGGGTCCGCGTGCCGGGGGATATTTCCGTAGCGGGGTTTGACAATTTTGATCCGCCGCAGGGATTGCCCAAGCTCACCACCATTGACGGCCCCTTTGAAGTTATGGGCGCGGTAGCCGTTGAACGGCTTATTAAACGCGTCATCCAACCGGACGTTCCGCCCTTGCATACCATGCTTAATACACGGCTGATTACCGGAGAAAGTACCGGCCCGGCACCGCGATTGGGCCAACTGTAAACTGTAACCTGACACTTGGAGACCAGTGATATGAGGCACTTCGGCTTTCTGTCTTCCAGCGCACTGGCGCTTTTATTGGTATTTGCGTTAATTTCAGGGCATCAGCGTGCCGTCGCGCAGAACATTACCCGATCCAATGAACCGAACCAGATTTTTCCACCGGAAAAGGTCTTCACCTATCAAAACCCCATTTATCCATTGGGGAAAACCGGGGTTAATGGCGATAATACATTACGCGATCCGTGCGTCATCCGGGTTAAAAACACGTATTACCTGGTTTTTACAATGTATCCGTTTGGCAACTGGACATCACGGAATTTGTCCAAACCCAATCAGAACAGCTCTCCCGGAATTCGCATGTACTACTCCAAAGATTTAATCCACTGGACACCGGGACCCTGGTTATACAAATCTTCTTTGCTGCCCAAAAATTGCCCTTATAAAAATCAGTTCTGGGCACCGGAAATTCACCAGATCAATGGCAAATTTTATATTATTTTTGGGGCATCCAACTGGATTGCGAAAAAATACAATCCCGGCGATCAATTCGGCTACTGGACGTACGTTGGCGTGGCCAATAAAGTCACCGGCCCCTATCGGCACACCTCTCTGCTTCCCGGCGGTTCCGGCTGCGACAGCGATTTATTCCAAGACACCAACGGCAAGATTTATGACATATTTCCGCTGGGCAACATGTATGTTCAGCAAGTAGATTTAAGCCACATGAATGAACGCAAAATATCATTTATTGGCCCGCGTGTTCTGGCGGTTCCAAGCAGCAACAAGGACATTGGCCTGCCAGTGTCACCGTCTTATGTGGAGGGGCCTTGGACGACTAAAATCGGCAATGAATACTATCTGTTTTATGCCGAGCCATACAACAAGAAAAATCCCCAATATCCGAAGCTATATGGCTACTGGACCGGATGTGCCTACGCCAGGCACATCATGGGACCGTGGAAAAAAGATCCGCGTGGCGCGGTATTCTGGGGCGGCCATCTTGCGCTGTTCAACGGCCCCAATGACCGCCCATGGTTCAGCTATCGGGAAGAGGCCTTCCGTCCGTACTGGGGGCTGTTGGGCGTAGATCCGCTTATCATCGGCCCACATGGACGCGTACATACGCACCCCACGCTAGGCCCACAGTATGTACGGCTGCCGCAGAAGCATTGAAACGCGACCACAAGGATTATTGCCCCGTTTTATAGCGCAAAACGCCGGGCTTTTTTCTCAACTTAACGTATGGAGTCACTTCATGAAGTTCTTTTCCGCATCGTTGTTACTTCTGGCATTGTTCGTCGGCACCACGAAACTTAATGCCGCAACCCGGAAAGCCGTGGTTTATCCACTGGGTGATTCAATTACCTTTGGTTGGAGCGGTGTTGCCCCGAATCATGAACTTCCCGGGGGCTACCGCGGGCCACTATTTACAGACTTGGCAAAAAATGGCATCCAATGCGTTTATGTCGGGTCCTCCTCGGCCAATCCATCACCGGTCTTGACCGCCGCCCATCAGGTGCAGCACGATGGCTGGCCAGGCTGGCGAATCGGGCAGATTGCTTCGCACGTGAAGCAGTGGCTGACCATCGGCGGCCCCGGCGGCAACAAGCCCGCATTTCCGAACTTCATTCTTCTGCACATCGGCACGAACGACATTATTCAACACTATGATCCAAAGTATCCGCATTTTGGTGAGCCTGAGACAGTTTTCATGAACGCGATGGAAGGCCGAATGACCCGTCTGATCGCCGAGTTGGTCCATTTGCGACCTCATGCCCGCGTTATAATCGCGCAAATTATCCCGATCGGTGGGGTAGCACCGGATGGCGTGAGCCATGACCAGGAAGCCCTGCTGTTTAACCATTTTATCGCAACAAAACTCGTTCCGGCCTGTCGCCGAAAGGGATATCACGTATCAACGGTCGATGAACATGCGGCATTTCAGGATTCTATGGGCTTGCCAAGTTTCAAACATCTTCCGGATCAGGTACATCCAGATATGTACGGCTATAAACTCATGGCCAAAGTATGGGTGAAGGGAATCATGACGATTCTCCGCAAGCACGCGGCCAACCAATAAATACTGTAGGGCCCTGAATGTTTAAAGCAGCTACATCGTAACGGGTGAATTCATGAATGCATTTTCAAGAACATTATTTTTTTCGGCAGCCCTGCTGGTTCCGGCGTCGGCAATAGCACAGAGTCCGCGGGCGGTGCATGTTGGTAATCCACATGACGCGGCGGCGTTGGGTGGAGAGGTTGAAAAGGCGTATCAGCATGGCGCGCGGATGATTATTATCAATCCCGGGATTTATCATCTGCCGGCAATTGGTCGGCCCACGTTCAGCCTGAACGGCTGGAAGAATGCCACCATCCGTGCCTATCACGTCACGCTGATTATGCGGGTTAAAAATGCCGGAAATTGTTTTGAACTTGCGCATTGTCGGGGCGTCACCATTGAAGGCCCGGTGATTTCCCAAACACAGGTGACGTTTTATCAGGGGCATGTGCTGTCTACCGGAAAAGATAAGTCGGGCGGCTACTATTGCGTTTGGCGGCCTGATACCGGCTACCCATTTCCTGCCATTGCTTCCAAAACTTTCCCCCGCGGATTTGATGTGGTCAATGGTCGCACGCGGCATTTGCGGGTTGGCAGCGGAGACATCTGGGCCGGCAGTGTTGCCGCAGCGGGCCCACGCGCGTTCCGGCTGACGTTTCGTATTGCACATCCGGAATTCAAGGTTGGCGATTATCTGGTGGCACGTTACGGCAACGCGTTTCAGAAAGTGCGCCTGGATAACAGCCGCCATTGCACGATTAAGGACATCACCATGATGCGCAACGGCTTTGCACCTATTTTTGAGGGCGGTGGCGGAGCTAATCGCATCATTGCCTGCCGCTGGGTATTAGGCCCCAAACCACCTGGTGCCACCGTTGCGCCGGTGGTGACCAATCAGGCGGACGGCTTTCATTGCGTGAACGCCTACCCCGGGCCAGATATAGAAAATTGCGTGATGCGCGGCGTTTTTCTGGATGACTGCATCGCGATCCACGGTGAATTTCAGACGGTAGTAGCATCAGCGGGGAATACTATTACGGTAAAAGATAATCGCAGCGCCTATCTCCGAGTCGGAGAACCGATTCAAATTGCCAACCGTCATGGATTTTTTGCCAATACTAAAGTATTGGCGATTCATCGCTTTAAGATAACCTCAGCAGCGCAGATAGCGCAATACAATTCCGTCGCCGCCAAGCCCCGCGCCGGTCGCAAACCCCGACAACTTGCCATTGGAGACACCCTGAGTTTGGTCACACTGGCGCAGAACATGAACGTACCGGCCGGATCGTATGTAACCAATCCATTGCGTTGTGGTTCGGGCTATAAGATTCTGGATTGTCGGCTTGGCGATACGCGCTCGCGTGGCATGTTGCTCAAGGGGTCGGATGGATTGGTACTGGGCAACGTGATTCGTGGTTGCGGCATGGCTGGCATTTCCATCGGGCCGGAGGCGTGGTGGCGCGAAGCCGGCTACTGCCAAAATGTGATGGTGGAAAACAACAAACTCATCCGTGACGGCAAAGCCGGCGTGGGGGGATATTTTACCGCCGTTTATGTCCATGGCGATGGAGCCATGGGCAATGCGAATATCACTATCCGCAACAACCGCTTTACCTCCAATTATGCCGGTGATGTATTTATGCAATGGGCGCATAATTCTTCAATCGTTAATAACGCAATGACCGGCCCTGAAAAGCCCGCATTTCGCGGGGAATTACCGCACGCGTCCATTGTGGTTAAAAATTACCGGGATGTTTTGATCCGCGGCAACCATATCACCAATCCGGATGTGTATGCGCGAAAAATTATTCAACGGTAAATCAGAACGCTGATTTCACGCATTTATTTTGCCGCCGGACTTAAGCAGGTTAAATCAGTTCCTTGGCGGCGGCGATGATGGCGGCGGCATCGATACCGGCGGCGGCGAGCAATTCCGCCGGGGTTCCCGAACCGGGCATGTGCCGCACGGCAAGCTTGACCACCGTGGGGTGTGATGCGCGGGACTGAGCGAATGCGTCAAGCACCGCGTCTCCCAAGCCGCCTTCAATCCAGTGATCTTCCACGACAATCATTTTATTACCGGCTTCATCGGCGGCCTGATGGAGAGTTTGCACATCCACCGGTTTAACCGAGTAAAGATCAATGAGCCGCGCGTTGATACCTTCTTTGGCTAACGCGTCACAGGCTTTAATGGATTCATGGAGGGTAATTCCGGCGGCCACAATGGTCAGCTTGTCCTGGGAGGATTTTCTTACCACCCGGCTTGAGCCAATTTTGAATTCTTCATCCGGCGGATAAATCACGGGCAATTTTTCCCGCGTGGTACGCATGTAGGAAATGCCGGACTGTTTGCACATCAGGGCGGTGAGTTTTGCCGTCTGATTGGCATCACTGGGGTAGAGCACAGTGCTTTCAAACACGGCCCGCATCATGGCAATATCTTCCAGAGCCATCTGTGACGGGCCATCCTGCCCGATGCTTACGCCCGCATGTGAACCCACCAGACGGATTGTCGCATTGGAAATAGCTCCCATGCGGATTTGATCAAACGCCCGCGTGAAAAATGCGGCAAACGTGGAGGCAAAAGCCTTTTTGCCCAATACACCAAAGCCCGTGGCCACGGAAACCATGAGTTGTTCAGAAATAAACATTTCAAAGAAGCGGTGCGGATGGGCCTTTTTAAATTCATCGGCATGCGTTGAATTGGATACTTCCGCATCAAGCACAATGACATCCAGATCATGGTTGCCAATGGCGGCTATGGCATCGCCATAAGCTTTACGGGCCGCTTCTTTGCTGCCCAGAGGGTACACTGGGAGTTTTAACGGCAATGCCTGACCATCGCGAGCGGGCTTTTTGTCCTCCGGCTTGGCAACATTGAATATCAGATTTGTGGGCTGGCCCAATTCCAACAGTGCTTTTTTCTCTTCATCCGCGGAAAGTGATTTGCCATGCCAGCCTTCTTTGTTGGCGAGGAACGAAACGCCTTCGCCTTTTTCAGTCTTGGCAATCAGACAGGTGGGCTTGTCGGTTTGTGCGAGAGCTTCTTTGTATGCCGCCTGAATCGCTGGAATGTCATGGCCATTGAGTTCGATGGCGTGCCAGCCGAACGCCCTTGCCCGGGCCGCATATTCCGGACTGTTCCAACCCAGATCTGTTTCGCCGCGCTGTCCGAGGCGGTTCATATCCAATATGGCAATCATGTTGTTGAGTTTGTAATAAGACGCTTTATCAAAGGCCTCCCACACAGAGCCTTCCGCCATTTCGCTGTCGCCGAGAAGCACCCAGACGCGATATGGCAACTTATCTACATATTTGCCATTCAATGCCATTCCCACGCCATTGGCGATTCCCTGCCCCAGCGATCCGGTGGCCACATCCACCCATTTAAGTACATGCGGATTGGGGTGCCCCTGTAAATTGCTGTCGATTTTGCGCAAACGCAATAATTCCGCGTCGCTTACCACCCCCGCCGCTTTGTACATGGAATACAGCAACGGACAGGCGTGGCCTTTGGAAAAAATCAGGCGATCATTATTCGGGCCATGCGGATTGTTCCAGTCATACCGCAGATGCTCCACCATCAGTACGGCCATGAGATCGGCGGCGGACATCGATGATGTCGGATGGCCAGAGCCTGCGGCAGTGGTGCAGCGGATGGAATCTATGCGAAGTTGCGTGGCCAGAGATTTAAGAGAATCAACGGAAGTATTAACGGAAGCGGTTAGTGTTTGTGTCATAACATTATCCTCACAACAAATATAACGTCGTTAGTTTACACAGAATCCAGAATTCCGCCAAATGTGCAGTTAATCAATTGGCACAGAGTCGATGGCACCGCCCCAGGCGGAAAAACGCCATGCTGATTTGACCCTCGGTATTTGTGCAATGCAAGCACGCCGCATCCGGTATGCCCGTATGCAGAAGTCCGTGTGAAAAACCAGGGGCCTGTCCAAGCCGCTACCGCCTACAAGCCGCCGACCGGCGCCGATAAATCGCCAGCATTGCTGATTGGCGCTTCGGTCTTTGACTTGCCCGCGCGGTAGCCATACAGGCCATAAAATGCAATATAAACATAGGAAATCATCGGCACGATAAATGAAAACTGTATCCCCATGTGGTCCGCCACAATCCCCTGCAGCGGCGGCAGCAATGCCCCACCGAGAATGGCCATTACCAACAGGGAAGACCCCTGACTTTTCAACGCCCCCAGGCCGTCAATAGCCAGCGAGAATATATTCGACCACATGACCGAATCAAATAAGCCGATACCGAGAATCGCCCATATCGCCGCCGCCCCCGAGGACAACATGCCCGTGAGCAGCAGCGCGAGAATAATAAAGCTGAATAGCGCCAGCATCCGCTGCGGGCTGGATGCGCCCAGGAAAAAGGCCACCAGCATGATCGCCAGCATGATACCGTAATGCAGAGCATTGGCCTGCCCAGAAAGTACCCAGATCGTGCCGAATGCCAAGACCGGAAGCAATATGACCACGGTATTTCGCAATTTCTTGCGCACATCGCTTAGCGTAAAGGCCCCCATGAACCGACCAATCATCAACCCGCCCCAGTAAAATGCGAGAAACTTTGACGCCGCTTCATGGCTAAGTCCGCCAAGCTTGGGCAGATTCAAAAAGTTAATAATCGAACTGCCCACACATACTTCGCCGCCGACATACATGAAAATCGCCAACATGCCCAGAACGGTATGCGGATGTTTCAATGCCCCGGCACCGCGGGTGACGTGTTCAGTATTGGTGAAGCTCGGCAAATGCGCAAACATAAAGCAGACCGCCAGCACCAGAAATACGCCGCCCACGCACAAATAGGGAATCTTCACGGATTGCGCCCCATGGCTGCCCGGTCCGTTGAACACCTTGAAAATCAGCCAACCCGCAATAATCGGGCCGATTGTAGTGCCAAAGGAATTAAATGCCTGCGAAAGATTCAGCCGACTGGAGGCGGTACGTTCCGGCCCCAGAATGGTAATATATGGATTGGCGGCAATTTGCAGCATGGCAAATCCGAGGCCCACGATAAACAAAGCGACGAGGAAAAACGGATAGGAAATCAATATAGCCGCCGGATAAAACAACATAAATCCGCAGGCCGCGACCAGCAGACCGATGATCACACCGGTTTTGTAACCGATACGGTTAATCGGATCACCCCAGAACATGGAAATGAAGTAATAGATCAGCGAGCCAACGGTGTAGGCTCCGAAAAAAGCGAATTGGATCAGCATGGCCTGAAAATAGTTAAGCGTGAAGGCTTCCTTGAAGCGCGGAATGAGAATGTCATTCCAGACGGTCATGAATCCCCACATGAAAAACAGAATGGTCATAATGGTAAATGGAAGGCGATAGGTACGCTCTGAGCCTCCCGCCGAAGCCTGCACCGATGCGCCGGGTGTAATACCGCCAATAGCCATAATGTGTTTCCTCGTTTCGCTGGTTTTTCAGGCGCAGTGGTTGTACCCGCGTACCTCACCCGGCCTTGAAAAGGTTCCGCTATGTTCCATTCAATGGCGAAATTGTCAAGCGAGCTCGACCGGGAGGACGGCGGCGCTGCGCTCAATGAACAATGAGACGGGCGAGTGGCCTGCGGCGTCGCCCTTAATGAGACGGCCACCTACGGGGCCTTAGGGGCCGCCAAGAAATAACCTTTCCAATCTGACTTGGTCTTTTGACCTCTGGCCGCGTTGCCCGCTCGTTACGTATCCATGCGGATATGCTCCTCGCGGGCGTCTTGCCAGACGCCAAAATCCCGGCGTCATATTTGTAAACGTTATTTCTTGGCGGCCCTTTAATGAGACGTGGTGCGGCGCACCACTTAAAAGTTTTGGAACGCGGCGGCGGCTGCTGCTGCCGAGGTTTTAGGTTACAGGTGACAGGTTACAGGGGCTTTTTCACGGAGCAATACCGTTCCAGTATTGGTCAGTAGGTTCAGTATTGGTCAGTAGAATCAGTTCCGGGATGGGACCGTCCCGGCGCGCACGGGATAAACTGCTTTTGCGGATTAACGCGGTTTTTTGTTGGCTGGCACGAAGCATTTGATGGATAGTGGCATAATGGGGCAAGTTTTTCTAACCTAGGCTACAATAAAGTTTGGAATTCTGACCCGGTAGCCGGGCGGAATTCTTGCGGTTATTTGTACCGATTTTGGTGACAAAACATTGAGGAATCTATGGCCCTATCCACTGCTTCAGCACCGGCCCACTCCGCCGGCACTTTTAATCCCGCCTCTTGGATTGCACAGCGGGCGTTGGAAATTGACGCATCCGGAATTCGCAAAGTATTTGATCTGGCCGCGAAACTCAAAGATCCGATTAATTTATCGATCGGCCAGCCGGATTTTGATGTGCCGGACCCGATTAAGGAAAAGGCCATTGAAGCCATCCGGGCGGGCAAAAATCGGTACACCCCCACGCAGGGCATTGCGGAACTTATTGAACCTATCCGCCGGGACGTTTGCGAAAGCACGGGCTGGCGCGATCCGGGCGTGCTGATACTCTCCGGCACGTCGGCGGGAATCATGCTGGGGATGTTTGCCACGTTGAATCCGGGCGATGAAGTCATTTTTCTGGATCCTTACTTTGTCATGTACAAACATCTTCCCCGCCTCATGGGTGCTCTGCCCGTGCCGGTAAACAGCTATCCGGATTTTCGGTTGCATCCCGAACGCATTGAAGCGGCCATCACGCCGCGCACCAAAATGCTGATTTTGTGTTCGCCCAATAATCCCACCGGCATCGCCCTGACGCCGGCGGAATTACAGGCCGCCGCGGAAATTGCGAAAAAGCATAATCTGCTGGTGCTAAGCGATGAAATTTATGACGCCTTCTGCTACCAGAAGCACCAGAGCATTGCCCCCCTGCTGCCGGATCAGTGCATCCTGCTGAAGGGTTATTCCAAAACCTATGCCATGACCGGCTGGCGGTTGGGCTATGCCGCGGGGCCTAAGGCAATTATTGAACAGATGACCAAATTGCAGCAATATACATTTGTTTGCGCACCGGCACCGGCGCAATATGCCGCCCTTGAACTACTGCATAAAGGATCGGTGGATATGACCGGTCATATTGATGACTATCGGCGTAAGCGGGATCGGATTGTTGCGGGTCTGGCGGGCCATTTTGATATTAATAATCCGGATGGGGCCTTTTATGCGTTTCCCAAAGTTCCGGGCGGCCTGACCGGAACGGAATTTGTAAATCGGGCGGTGGCTAATAATGTACTGGTGATTCCGGGAAATGTTTTCAGCAACCATGATACGCATTTTCGCCTCAGTTATGCCGCCAGTGATCAAACCATTGAACGCGGCATTACAGCTCTAAACAAACTGGCGGACGAAATTACCGGATAATCGCCTTCAGCACGTGGTACCGGCAATGACAGGTTAAGATATGTTGAATATTCAAGGTCAATCAACGGCTTTAGCCCATACGCAACGGGTTATTGATTCCGGGCGCCTGGCATCGACGTGGATTTTCGCCGGCCCCGCCGGGGTTGGAAAATTTCACACCGCGATTGAAATGGCCAAAACCGGCCTGTGTGATCAGCCGGTGCGCAGGCCCAACAGTCACAATGGCCAACTGTTTAACGCTTTGCTGGAGCCGGATTTTGTGCTGACACTTCCCTGTGGCCAGTGTGATTCCTGCAAAGCGGTTGAATTCCGTAATCATCCGGATTTGCACCTCGTGAGCCGCGAGTTGATCCGGTATCATGATCGCAGCGGAAAATCCAAGGGCACCACGTTAAGCATTCAGGTAATTCGCGGCGAAATAATCGGGGATGATTCACCGGAGCACCGCGTTGAACCCAAAATTTATAAACGCTCGCAGCGCGGGCGCGGGAAATGGTTTATTATTGATGATGCGGATTTGATGGAAATTCCCGCACAAAACGCCCTGCTGAAAACACTGGAAGAACCGCCGCCGCAAAATTACATTATCTTAATTACCACCAGCCCGACAGAACTGTTAAGCACCATCCGCAGTCGATCACAATTTGTGCAATTTCGGGATTTGCCTTTTTCCGTCATGGTTCCGGAATTACTCAAACGCGGTGCCACGGACACGCAGGCCAAATTGCTGGCCCGACTTTCCGGCGGCAGCTTGGGCCGAGCCATTGTTTTCATGGAAGCAGCCATCCCGCCGGATCGTGAGGAGGGAGCTAAAGGCGGCGCCAAAAATACCGCACCAGATCAACGTGCTTTTCCGCATTGGATCAATACAATATCAACCGTATTGGACAATATGCTCGCGGGGCGGGAAGGTGGCATGGCTTTGGCGGAAGTGATTCAGAAATGTGCGGAACAATATGCCAAAGCCATGCTTAAACGCGATCCGCTGGCATCCAAGGATCGGGCCGTGCGCGATGGCGTAGGGATAATGTTCAGCTTTGTTGCGGCCTGGTTTGATGATCGCCTCCGCCATGCCACCGGTGCGGCGATCATCGCCCCCCTGCCATCACAGGCGCATGCCATGCCGCTGACCACAGCGCAGGAATGTATCGCTGTGTGCCGCCAGGCGGAAATGCAGGCGGATATGAACGCCCATATCGGTGTACTGTTGGCCGCAAGCTGCACCGCTATTGAACACGCAATGCGCACGCCAGAGATGCGGTAGATTGCCCATTTGCACTGCCGCGCGATATTGGCCACTAACCTTTGACACCGAACTCCGCAAGTTCCATCTTCTGTTCCGGGGTTGCCTCGAGGCCGCCGCCGGCCAATACGCGCAGAGATAAGCCCAGCGAGGCGGGTTTATCGAGCAATGGGCCGCCATGTTCGCGTTGATAAAATGAGCAGGTATCGCAGGGGGCGGGAAATTCGCCCGGCGGCACCGGTTTGCGGCTGAATAATTGCCGGGCGCGCTGAATGGTCGGATGGTTGTACGCTTCCAGAACGGGCATGGTGTTGAGATCGGCGTATTCGGCAACGTTCTGGTATACCAGGCACCGCGCGACTTTGGCATTGGAATTCAATACCAGAGATCGCCAGAGAAAATAACAGGGCCAGTCGTGCAGATATTTTCCCGGTTCAACATCCCGCTGCAGCCCTTCGGTTTTCCAATATTGCTGAAGTTCCGGGTTAAATTCCATGCCACGCAACGGCGCAAAACGGATAAACACGCCGAGTTTCCGGGCCAGTTGCTTGGCAGATTCCACTTCATGCTGATTGTGGCCATGAACTAAAAACTGCCATTCGATTTCCATCCGGGATTTGGTTTTGCGGCGCTGCTCTATAATTTGCGACATGCCATCAATGGCCTCTTCCCATACCCCGCCAACGCGGTACATCGCGTAGGTTTCCTGGCTCATGCCGTCAATGGCACACACCAGATGATCCAGGCCGCACTGCACGACTTCCTGGGCGATCTTGGGAGTAATGAGGGTGCTGTTGGTGCTTAATAATGTAAATATCTTGCGGGCGTGCGTTTTTTCGATAATTTGTCGGGACAGCGCCCAATCCAGCATGGGTTCTCCCTGGCCGAAAATCTGGCATTGAAACAGGTAGTCCCCGATTTCATCTAAAATTTTGTCATAAAGCGCCATGGAGAGTTTGCCGGCACTATTTTTCCGCGCCTCGGGAAATACTTGCCGATCACAAAAAGGACATTCCAGATTGCAGTAATACAGCGGCTCAAGAAACAATATAAACGGTGCGGATCGTACATCGGCAACGCGCATGCGGTAGGCATATTCCGTGCGCAAGGCGTTGAGGATTTTGCGGGGTGAGGAATAATACAACAGCGATCGGCCATACACACGTAAGGCCCTGCCCGGATTGCGGAAGTTCAAAATACCCATCTTGCTAATCTCCTAAAACCGGATGGCACATCCGGAACCCACGTCGGCGGCGGCTTGAATGTCCGCGCTTCGACGTATTTTGGGCCAAGGCAACGCGCAAACCGCAGCAGCTAAAACCGGCACCAACGTGCCCAACGAACAGACTGATTTCGATCCCTGATTTTGATTTTCCCCACCGCCATCCCTGCCGGCGCGCTGTAAATTTTCCCAAGGCCCACTGCTCGAGAAGCGTGATATGATACCAGCGGCAGGTGAATAAACCAAACGGCATAGAGCGGCGAAGCCGCCAGGTGCGGCGGTAGTTCTCCTCGCAGTCCCTACGGCGTGCCTGAATCTGCTTGTGCAAGCTCCCGTCAACGATTGCCAACTAAGCAATGGGTTTTACAATCCAGTCGCATTCGGGCCGAGGTTCTGCGCCCTCATCCACGCGCTGGTCGCCGGCGTGCCGGAACCATTTGCTTCCTGTGCGCTTGGTTGCAAACGCCTATCCCACCCAATCCAATGACCGGCCGATAAGCAACTCGGTCATTTTGGCATGGTGCGTGTTTTTCATGGATATCAATCGTGTCTGGAGTGCGTGCCTCTCGGCAAGCTCGTGGACATCTGCAGCGTCATCGTACGTCATGAGAAAATCGCCTTTCACCTTTTGCATGGCGAAGAAGAGTTGCTCATGGTCAAGGCGGTGGTGCGTATACAATCGAGATCCTGCCCGTTTGCCGGTCGCGGTCCCTGCTGTATATGGGGGATCAATAAAAAATGCGACGTTTTTTAGGTCGGAATGATCGTGTATTGCCCGCACGCCATCCCCCTCCTGAAAAGTAAAGCGGTCTCGGATTTTGGCGATGGCCCGGATTCGTTGCGCCCGCACTGCTCAGGCCACCAAACCGGTAAAGATGTCACTTTATCGTGCTCGAATACTCACGTCGGAATTCGTCGTAGACCACACGCAGCACCTTCTGCCTGTCTTCCGGATCGTCGAAGCCCGATGCTATCTTTAACAAGTCGTTCTTGCTGATTGATTGAACCTTCATATCAATCAGGTATTTTTTGACCTCCTGCGAGATATCGTCAATCACCAGTATGACGTTGTGGTCCTGAATACGCTCCGTGCCAAAGTTTAGTTCAAGCTCAGCATATACTCGGGCGGCTTCCGATTCGGTCCGAATCCGTAACTTCTTAACTTGGTAGATAACACCAAAGTTTGTCGATAGATCGACGCCTTTGTCGTGAGCGGCTGTTCGGGTGTCCCGATAAATCTTACAGGCGAATTTCTCAAGATGAACCTTAATAACGGCGAAGCTGAAAATCTCAAAATTCGCCGACGTCTTGTCAATTTGATTCCGAATAAGTTCGACAAAACGCTGCTGATCTTCCGCGTAAATCACCCGTCCCGCCGCGTCGGCCAAGCGTGGAACGGCGCCGAGTCGTTCCTCTATATGGTCCCTGATTCGGGCCGGAATCCATTGACAGATGGCCGAAGCGCAATTCATGTAGGGGGCTTGTAGCGCGTACCGGAGGTGTCCTGTTACCGCGAGCACTCCGTATCGCGACATGCGCATTCCGTAAGCATCCTCATATTTCGCGCCAATATGCACATCATGGCCCAAGAACTGCTTCATAGTTCTGACGGCTGACTCATAGGCTTTTCGTATTTCCGGGTCGGAGAAGGTTCGCTTGTTCCCGGCACAGTAGGCGGCCAACAAACCAAGCGTCACGACGGGCATGATAACCTTGGTCTGCGAGTTCTTGAGCATCCGTTCGATCTCGCTCTTGCAGTATTCTTCCGGGCCTTGTGTGGCCGCTTTTTGCTTCGTCATCATTCGCATCGGCTCGCGTCAAGTTTCCTCTGCAGTTCGGCGACGAACGATCCTATTTCACCGGGATTCGAACGTGTGATCTTGGAATGTGCTTCGCGAAAGGTTGTGTACGCTGTTTTCCACTTCCTTAGCGAGGGGTTCCCGCTGGCCGACTGCTGGCCGAGCTCGTAAACAAGCCATGCAACGTCAGCATCTTCAGGCGCTACGGTCTGGAACGCGGGCAGCTCTTCAAACAGGGGCCGGCTTAGTGCGACTGCTGTTTTTTTTCCCCAAGCGTTGACAATCCTGCTCCTGAATGCGAATTTCGAGGCCAAGCCTTCCTGAAAGGACGAGAGGTAGTCGGGCGCCGGGTACCACTGCTCGCGGCTCCAGTCCATGTTGGCCCGCGTCTTAGGGCTTTCCATGTAGTGTTCAAACGGATTACGCACGTTCCCTGAAATGTAAACGGCTTGAACTTCCAAGGCTCCGAAGTCGGTTATTTTTCCGTGGTTGTCATAAGAGCATAGCACAACGTCAATATTGCCAGCAGATTTATCGTAGGCGTCCTTCAGGCGGACTTCGGTAAGTGTCGTCCACTTGGCGCCCGGTGGGAAGAAAAACTCTGCCGCGTCCTCGGCAATCAGCCAGCGCTCGCGGAACCTGATGGGGCAGGTGATGACCACGGATTCACCGTCGAATATGCTGCACACGCCCAGTGGATCGTTCGCCTTGTCTTTGGTGCAGTTCGGCACCCTGTTGCCGAATGGGCACAACCGATTTTTGCGGCACCGCCGAGCCTCATTCGAGTTGTCCGCAATCGGGAAACCGAAAACTTCTGCAAGCGGCTGCTTTGGCATCTTTGCGAACTCCCTTTCGGACGCTGAACCACGTCAATGGTCCAGAAAACATCAGTACGATACCGTATATGAGTATACCACGCGATTAAAATAATCTCCGCAATATCAATACCCTGATCCGCACGAGGCACGGGGTTTTGTTACGGGACACCGCAACGACCACGGATCAACATAAATACGTTCGCTCTTATCCGTCTAATCCGTGTCCGAAGTTTACCCTGTGTGCGCCGGGGTGGTCCCCTTCCGTTATTGACCCCAAACGAGGCGCGTGGCAGTGACCTGGAGTTTATCCCAGCCTCCCTCTTATCCGCAATATCCGTGTGATCCGAGGTTCTCAACAAAACAGGTGCGACGGGTGAAGTGACAACGATCAACGAACAACGATCAACGAACAACGAACAACGAACAACGAACAACGAGCAACGAGCAGCACTGACCGCAGATCACCTGCTGACGCGGGTACGACGGGAAAGTTTGCACAAGGAGGCAGCAGAGGTAGGGGGAGGGACGGCGGTCAATAATCACTGATCACGGATCACGGATCAATATGGTGATGGGCAACGAATAACGGGGTTTCAGTATTGATCAGTAATATCAGTATTGGTCAGTATTGATCAGTAGGCAACGAACAACGAGCGACGATCAACGAACAGCAAAACAGCGGATATGGATCGTGGCTGTTCATTTTGCTTTGATCATTGGTCATTGTTCGTTGGCATCGTTGGTACCCCTCCGTTGCCTCCGCTACCTCCTTGTGAATAGAAATCCCCCCTGTCGTTGTGCTCCCGATGACCTCGGCTTAAATAATTGTGATCGGGATGGTGGATATTTTTGGTTGTCGGCCACGCCGCCTTGGGAAATCTGCGCAATCTGTGGATGAAAAAAAAGTCTCGGTGGAGTCATGAGTAGACTCCAGGACACCTTAGCTATCTTTCGCCCTTTTTGCGATTCTGGCAAATCGCTCTGGATTCTCTAAACTTCCAAGTTCAGGTGACAAACTCAGACGGGCCGGTTGATCTGGCGCCCCGCGTGTGCTACAGTGTCTTACATGGATACATTAACCATACGCATTCCCCGGCCTTTGCGGCGCGATCTTGAGCGCCTGGCCCGCAGCAGCCATCAGCCCATGAGCGATCTTGTGCGCGATTCTCTAAGGCAATATGTCGCGGCGCGGAAGTTCCGAACATTGCGTGAGGCGGCGATACCTTTCGCACAGGCGCAGGGTTTTCTGACCGATGAGGATGTGTTTAAGGTTGTCTCGTGAGGGTCGTGCTGGACACCAATGTCCTCTTGGCCGCCACGGCCACACGCGGGCTATGTGAGTTGGTGCTTTCAGAATGCGTGCAACACCATTTCATTATTATTTCCGAACCGATACTCACCGAATTCAGAGACCACCTGGTCGGAAAATTTAAGTTGCCCGATGCGCAGGCTGGTGAAATTGTAAGATTTATCCGTGACAGCAGCCGAATGGTTGAGCCGACAGAAGTTCCGGTTGCCGCGTGCCGGGATTCTTCGGATCTGATGGTACTGGGCACAGCAATCGCCGGCGGCGCGGAGTGTATTGTGACGGGCGATAAAGACCTTCTGGTCATCCGGAACTTCGGGGAAGTGGCAATTCTCTCCCCCCGTGCGTTCTACCAAAGATGCAGCCGGTGAAGATGTCAATCGCCAGTTCTCAGCAATGGAATAACGCCGCGTTAGCGGTATCTGAAACTGCTAGTCGCCCCCTTGGTCGTCGCGCCTTTGTGTCGTTGTGTCTTGGTGGTAAGCAAAAAGCAAAATACCGCCCGGCTTCTGTCTTCCGGATTCAGGATTCTGGCTTCTCCGTCGCGTTGCTCGTCGCTAGATTCCAGGTTCTAGGTTCTAGATTCTAGATTCTGACACGTTGCTCGTTGTTCGTTGTTCGTTGCCTACTGACCAATATCCCGTGCGCGCCGGGACAGGCTTTCAATACTGATATTACTGATAATACTGATCAATACTGATATTACTGATCAATACTGATAATACTGATCAATACTGATAATACTGACCAATACTGATAATACTGACCAATACTGATAATACTGACCAATACTGATAATACTGACCAATACTGACCAATGCTGATATTACTGATCAATACTGATAATACTGCTCTTCGACGCTCGTTTCTTCGGCACCGCCAGGAGGCTTAGGCCGAGGGCGAAGATTGCCAGGGCGGCGGGTTCCGGCACGTTTGTGGGGTCAACAAAATTCCACGCCAGGGCGTATGTGTCGCTGGTGGAAATGGCGTTCACACCGCCCAGCATTTCGACCGCGAGATCATACTGCCCGGGCGCTAAGGAATTTATGCCCAACGCGGGGTTAACATTGATTTGCTGCACGTTATCCAACATGCTCGTGCTGCTGGCCACCTGCTGCCCGGATGAGTTCAGCAGAAACAGCATCAGATGATTGATGCCGCTGGCGTTATAATTTTTGTTCCAAGTCAGCGTGGCGGTAAGGTCCCACGCATTCACGGACGTTCCCGTTAAATTGAAATCATAATTTTCTACGGCATTGCTGGTGCTGGTCGCCGCAATGGTAGCCAGATTCCAGCCGGTGATGGTGGCAGGATTGGTGGCTGACGCGGCCTGTGAGAATAAACCGGAAAAGTTAGCGGTTGGAGCACTGGTCACACTGGGCAACGCGGCAATGCTTTGCGCTGTGGTGCTGGTGAAGTTATGTTCACCACCGGCGAGATTTTCATAGGAATTATACGCATTGACCACGCCGGCACCGTATCGCGGATCCAGGGGCGTAATAGCGTTGGCGTTTACAGCATTGTAGGTGTAGGTGCCACTGTTAACGGTGTAGGAATTGGTCCAGCCGGTCGGTTTTACCGCACCATTCAGCAGCAAAGCTTTAACCGTGCGAATATCGGTAGCGGCGGTGGTGTAGGCGGTTGCGCCCTGGGCGGATATCGCCGCGTCGCTGGACGTCAGGCCAACAGGGCCGGATAAGTTCGTACCGCGACCAGCCTGCTCCATGAGCGTGGCGACGCCGGAAACCTCCGGGGCTGTGAAGCTGGTCCACGTCCCAAGCGCTGGAACCGGTGCCACCAAGTCAGGCTTTGACCGCCCATCCCAGGTCGGGCCGGCCCAGTAAGCCCCCGCGCCGCTTGACGCCCCGTAGCTGCCGCCGGCGATTTGGCCGTTGTAAACTCCAACAGCAATACCGTTGTACATCGTCGCGGGGGGATTCACATAGCTTTTAGGTACGGTGTCGGTGCCTATTCCGTCCCCGATCGCCGAAACGTAAAGCAGATTGTACTGGCTAGCCGAGTTGTCCCACAACACATCGTCGGATTGTATCACGGACGCTGGCTCTTGGGTGAGCGCAAAGCTCTGGTTAATCACTGCCGGAATCTGCGCCCCGGCGGACGGATTTCCCGCTATGGGAAAGGTACTTGAGAAATAGCTCTCCGCGTATACGGCCACCCGTGAAACGCCCGGTGCCACGCCGACATAACCGCCGCTACCATAAAATAACTCGCCGACGTCGTTCGCGTGCCATGACCCACAGTTTGCGTTGTAGCTGGCATAGCTGCCTGTTGACTGGCCAGACGCTCCGACGTATGAGAACACGGCACCACTGTTAATGCTGGGGTTTGGCTCAAAATAATAATAAGTCCCACCGGAAGCCACGGTCGCCTCCACCTGCCCGACCGTAACGCCCGCACCGTCGATCGCCGGGGCAGCCTGCCCAAGCTGCGCCAAGCCCATTCCCTGAAGGGTTGTGCTCGCACGCGCGTGGGCATCTCCTGTCGCCAAGCCCGCAAGAGCCGCGAGAGCGCACCCGAAGCTGGCTGCGGCCCCGTAAGGAAATACCGCGCACAGGGTAGCGGCAGCCGAGACAAGATAATTATTTTCATGCACATGATTAATATTATCGGAAGCTGAAGGCTCTGAATTTTGTTTTTTAGATTCCATGGGGAAGGCTCCTTATCGCGGGAAAAAACGACCAACGCTGGCGGCCACAAATTTTGGGCCGCTTGCGAGTAACAACACGTTTACTTTCGGCTCAACTCCCCCAAATGATAAGTTATACTGGCAAGTACAACGTTATGGGAAGCCCTCGGTCAGTATTAAAAGCCTGTCCCGGCGCGGGGCCTGTTGATTTAGTCGCGAAAAGCTTGATATCCAAATTTTCCCCGGATGTCGCTTCGGGTTAAAATGAAAACACCTCCGATCACACCGGGGTACTATTTTTTCCGAATGCGGCACACCTTCGCCTTCCGCACCGGTTTTTCAGTCTTTTTCGCTCTGGCGTGGGCCTCGGGCACACCGGCACCAGGGCTTATTCCAGGGCCACACCCCCTTTCCGGGCCGAAGTTGCCCGCAGCACCTTCATGAAGCGTACAAGTTTAGCTAAATTGAATGCCGTCACCGCCCACCGCCACTCAGTGCGCACCTTGGTGATTCCACGGAGCAGGAACTGACGGAGTTTCATCACATTCTTAATAATACCGAAGGGCGATTCCGCCACCGCCATGCGACGCCGGTAGGCCTCTTTTCCTGCCGGAGTCTGAAGTCGGGCGGCGGCGCGTTCTCTTACGGCATCATATTCATCACGGTAAATCCGGCGTTCTCTCTGATCCTTACGCAGGCATTGGGCCGCCAGCGGACAACCTTGGCAACTGCTACACTGATACACCCGATAGATTCCCTTGCCGTTATCACGTTGATAGGGCCGAGTTCCACTGAAGCTTAAGCTCTTCCCCATGGGGCAGTAATAGGTATCGGTTGCTTCCTGATAAATGAATGCTGCCTTATCCAGAACCTTGGATTGTGCATTGATTGGCAATTCCAAGCGTTTGGCCTCTTCGACCGCTACTGTGGCATCGGATCGGATCGCCGGGTTGTTTTCAAATTCCTGTCGGGCCGGGATCAGCGCTTCGACCCCACGGTCTTCCAAGCCCGATAAATTCGTACCATTATGGAAGCCGCTATCCGCCAGAGCTTGTTTTGGCTTCTCCTCGAATTGCTCTTCAATACGATCTATAGATGGTATCAGGGCCGCTTCCTCATTATTGCCTACCACCACATCAGCGTCCACAATAAAACCACCCTTCGTTTCCGTGGTGGCCACGGGAGTGTAATTCGGTGCATATCCACCCTGTTTATTGG
>Ga0080006_1151248_pt1 | contig 23783 bp, 20 predicted proteins | sample RS3BMetagenome_FD_69209 | JGI IMG/M metagenome (GOLD analysis project Ga0080006, IMG submission 69209) | Ferric oxide microbial mat and aquatic microbial communities from Rainbow Spring, Yellowstone National Park, USA - RS3B (SPADES... ...
CAGCTCCGGTCGGACCGCCGAGGGCCGGCTTTGCCGGCCCGCCCCGGCTCGTTGCGCACGCGGCCGCGCCACGACCGCAGGCTTCGGCCGCTCCCCGTCCGATGCCGGTTCAGGTAGTCACGAGGCGTTCGGTTGCGGCCGAAGGCTGCGGTAGGAATTGCCGAGCCCAAGAAGTAGCTGCGGCTCTTCAAAGATCCACAGGACCTATGGCAGGAAGCGACCCTGCGGTGGGACGCTCGACTGGCTGATCGCAGCCAGCAGTCTGCTCAGCCGGTAATGGCACGGAGGCCCGCACGGGCCACCTCGATCAGCAGATCGCCCGGCACTTGCCGAGCGGCCAGAAGATCGCTCACCAAGCTCACATCCTTCGCCAAAAGGGCCGTCATCTTCGCCGTCGGCGTTTCACCATCAGCGACGGTGCCGCGCCTTCCCCCATAGATGCCCAGAGCGAAGCTCCTGCCACTACCGTGCTGGAGCGTCCGCACGAGGGCGTCGGGATCGAGCCCGAGGGCAGATCCCACCTCCACGGCCCGGTGCGCAAGCGCGAGGTGGTCCGTGAACAAGAGGTTGTTGATCAGTTTCGCCGTTTGTCCAGCGCCCAGCCCACCGAGGTGCACGATCGGATCACCAAATGCTGTGAGGATCGGACGAGCACGCTCGAGTGCGTGGAGCTCCCCTCCAACCATCACGAGGAGCCTCGCTGCTTCGGCCGCCGCGCCGCCACCGCTGACCGGGGCATCGAGCACGTCAGCGCCCGTTCGGCTGAGTGATCGACCGACCCGTCTGCACGTGTCCGGATGCACCGTGCTGTGGATGACGACCACTGAACCCGGACGAACCCCTTCGTGGATGCCATCGGGACCCAACACCACTTCTTCGACATCGGCATCGCCCAGGACACAGATGCCGATGACATCGGAACTGGACGCCAACTCGGCCGGAGTGGCGGCAACGGTGACCCTGGCGAGGTACGGCTCGAGACTCTGCGGGCGGCGGGCCCACAGGAAGGTAGGGAAATTGCGGTTCACGATGGCTTGGGCCATCGGACCACCTTGACTACCGAGGCCGATGAACCCGACCCGGGTCGTGGCGCTCACGTCGACCGTCGCCTGGCTTCGATGAGTCCCTCGACGAAGGCTTCCGGATCGTTGGCGCGCTGCTGCAGTATGTCGAAAACCACGTCGTGGGTGGGAACGAAGAAGCGCTCCGTTCGAACGGCTTCGAGGACCTGCCTTGCCACGGTTTCCGGCTCGAGGATGGGAAGCGGAGGCGAGGACAGTGGACCGATCTCACCGTAGACCGTCATCTGCTCCGCGATGTTGGTTTTCACCGGCCCAGGGCACAGACACGTCACACCGACGCCATGAGGCCGAGCGTAGACGGCGAGGGCCTCGGACATCGTGACCATGGCTGCCTTGGCAGCCACATAGGGGAGCCGCTCACAGCCGTACCCCCAGAGCCCAGCTGTGGACGCAGTATTGACGATGTGACCCGCCCCTCGTTCGATCATGGAAGGCAAGAATTGGCGGACTGCCCGCACAACCGACAGCAGGTTCAGATCGAGGACCCGCGTCCATGCCTCCATGGGAATGGCAGTCGGTTCACCGAGGACCAGGACCCCTACGTTGCTCATCACAACGTTGACCGGACCGAACTCGCTACGAGCGCGGTGGTCAAGCGCCGTCATGTCCTCGTCGCTCGAGACGTCGCAGTGCTGGGCTACCGCAGTCCCTCCGGCCGACCGGATCTCGTCCAGGGCAGCCTCGAGACGTTCGTCGTTGAGGTCAGCCAGGACGACGCGGGCTCCGGCTTCGGCAAAGGCGACGGCAGACGCCCGTCCGATTCCACTTGCCGCACCGGTCACGACGGCGACGCAACGATCGAAATCGGCAATCACGATGACGGTTCGGCCTCATCTGCCTGGATCTGAGCCCACGACTCGGCGACCACCTGATCGAGGAAGGAAGCCTTGGGCCAGCCGGAGTACGCTGCGAACTGGAGGACTACCTCCCGCATCTCGTCGAGCGACACGTCGCGACTCTTGAGGGCGGAGTACACATGGGAGCGTATCGGCAAGACGGCATCGTCGACGCCGACGCATGCGAGGGTGACGAAGCGTCGATCCCGGACAGAGAGTCCCTGTCGTTGCCACACTTCGCCAAAGACAAAGTTCAGGATCCCCGCAGTCGTGTACGGGCTCGTTCGTGCCGGTGCCGGCACCCGATTGATGTCGGCGAAGCAGCGCTCGCCGTTCTCGATCCTCTCAGTGGGGCCAAGCTCTGGCCTCCAGAGATCGACGGGCTTCATGGCCGGAGGCGGAAGACTCCGCTCCGCGTTGAGGATCGCGGCCTGCTGCCACAACACCTGCTCGGCGAAGGAGGCTTTGGGCCAGCCGCAGTACACGGCGAAATGGAGGACGAACTCCTGCAGCTCTTCGAAGGTCATGTCGCCGCTGGCCAGGGCGGCGTACATGTTCGCCTCGATCGGCTCAGCGGTGTCGGCGGCACAGGTGCAAGCGAGGGTGACCCATCGCCGATGGCGGCGGCTCAATATGGGCCGAGTCCAGACTTCCCCGAAGATGAAGTCGAGCAGCCCCACTTCTACCGCCGGTGATGCGCTCGCCGAGAACGGACGGCACATCACGTCTTCGTAGACGGCGAGTGCCCGAGCCCGATGACTCTCGGCCGATGCCGCAGTAGTGCCCGTGGTGGTCACGCGTGTCTCCTCGCGCCGGTAGGCAGGGCAGTCTGGTGCCCTCGGATGGAATCTGTCAATCGAGTGCCAACTGACTGGCGAATGCCATCGCCGTCTGTCATGCTGGGCACGTGTACCCGCCAACCGGGGGCAGTGAGCCTGAGATCGCGCTGCTTGGTCGGCGACGCCGGAAGCACTCACGGACAAGAGCCGCAGTGACGGACAGCGCCCTGCATCTTTTCGCCGAGAAGGGCTACGACACCACCAACATCGACAAGACCACCAACCGAGCGGGTGTCTCGGTTCGGACCTTCTTCCGGTATCTTCCCTCCAAAGAAGATGTGCGCTTCACCGATGTGGACAATCATCCATTTCTCGATCAGATCAAGGCCCAACCACCCGACCGTAGCGACGTGGAGGCCGTGCGTGACGCTCACCTGGCCGTACTCCCCGTTGAACCCGGCGAAGAGCAGCAGTCTCTCCTCGAGAGGCCCCTCGGGTCGACACCGACCCTGCTTGGGCACCACAACCTACGCCTACAGGCCGAGCTCCGTCTCCTCGTCGCCGGTGCACTGGCCGAGCGGAAAGGTCAACGTGAGCCGGCCAATCACCTTCCACCAGCACAAGCACGTGGGGTGACGGCGACCGTCGCCCGATGTCGGGTGCTTGATGGGGACCGGACGTGAAGGAGCAGCGCCGAGGCCAACGTGTGGCCATGACCGCGGAGGAACGGGACCGTTTCCTCGAGACTGAGCGAACGTGCCGCTTGGCCACGGTTGGCCGCGACGGGACTCCTCACGTGACCCCGCTGTGGTTCGTGTGGGATGGACATGCTCTATGGCTCAATACGCTGGTGAGAAGCCAAAGGTGGACCGATTTCCAGCACAATCGGCGGGTCGGCGTCGTTGTCGACGCTGGCAACGACTATTTCGAGCTGCGGGGCGTGGAGCTCACCGGTTCGGTCGAGATCGTCGGGCCGGTCCCTCGGGGATCCGAAGTCGAGGCTGAGCTCGCCGATCCAGAGCGCCTCTTCGGAGAGAAGTACGCCGGGGGGCGATTCGTTCCCGACGGGAAGCACGCATGGGCACGCATCATGCCCGAGAAGTGTGTGTCGTGGGATTTCAGCAAGTTCGGCACAACGGGCGGCTGATCCTCGACCCGATCAATCGTCGAACACTGCGTGCGCTCGCTCTCGGTCCTCTTCGAGACCCTCTTCGCCATGCCGATCCCGACGGTGGCGGCGGTCAACGGGGCGGCGATCGCCGGCGGCTGCATCCTGGCCTGCTGCTGCGACCGGAGGTTGGCCGCCGAGGGCGCTCGGCTGGGGGCCACCGAGCTGGCGGTCGGGGTGGCCTTCCCGGTCGCCGCCCTCGAGGTCCTGCGCCACGCCTGTGGTGAGCGGACCGAGGCGGTGGTCTATGGCGCCGGCCTCTACCAGGACGAGGCGGCGGTGGCGGCTGGTCTCGTCCACGAGGTGGTCGCCCCCCACGACCTCCTCGACCGGGCGACGGCGGTGGCGGCGGAGTGGGCCGCCCGGCCGGCGGAGCCGTTCCGGCTCGCCAAGCTGCAGCTGCGGCGTCCCGTCCTCGCCGCGATGGCGGCCGACGGTCCGGGCATCGACCCGCAGGCGGCCGAGGTGTGGATCGACCCGGCCACCGTCGCCGGCGCCCGGGCCACCCTCGAGGCTCGGAGCCGCTGACCGGCGGGGGCGCCGTCAGATCTCGAGTGTTGCAACGGGTGGTCAGGCTCTTCCCGGCCGGGGACCCTCAGGGCTCCCAGACCGAGTGGTCGTGGGCGAACACCACCCGGGCCGGGTCCAGCGCCAGCAGCCGGTCCAGCCACGTCGGCGCCGGCGCCAGTTCGCCTGCGGACTCGTGGCCGTCGAGCCCGGCGCGCCGGGCGAGCACGTCGGCGGCGAACGAGGTGGCGTTCTCGTGGCTCTGCCCGGCCACCACGACCGTCCCGTCTCCCCGTCGCACGACCAGCGACTGGTGCCCGTCGGTGTGACCGGGGGTCGGCACCACCAGCAGGCCGGGCAGGATCTCAGCCTCCCCGTCGAGCACCTCGTAGGAGAGCCCGGGTGCGTCCACCAGCTCCGGCAGGGTGTAGTGCTCGGCCGTCCGGGCGGTCTCGAGCTCGGTGCGCTGGGTGACGACCGGCCGGCCGGCCAGCGCCGGGTTCCCGCCGCAGTGGTCGAAGTGGAGGTGGCAGTTCACGACCAGGCGGACGTCGTCGGGGCGGGCGCCGGCGCCGGCGAGCGCCGCCGACAGTGGGCGGCGTCGCGGCCGGTAGTGGGCGTCGACGTCGGGATGGGCCCCCATGCCGGTGTCGAGCAGGACCAGGCCGTCGGTGTGCTCGACCAGGTAGCCCAGGCACGGCTCGGCCCGGGCGGCGCCGGTCCGGGTCTCCTCGGCCGGCCGGACGAACCAGCCGAAGTCGACGCGGCGGACCGCCGGGTCGGCCATCGTCAGGGCCGCCGGTCGTCGTGCTCGGCGGCGGCGCCCAGCGTGCGGACCGCCGGCGTCGGCAGGCCGAAGCAGAGGAGCACGTCCGGCGTGCAGGCGAAGTCGGCGCCGGCCCCCTGCTCGAACAGCCAGACCGTGCCCCCGGTGACGCCGTGGCGAGCCTCGGCGGCGGCGGTCACCGTCCGCAGGAACGACTCGGCGACCGGGAGGTAGGCGGCAGCGCTGGTGGCGGTCCGGGTGGTGCCGCCGGGCAGCCCGGCGATGTTGTCGGGGTACAGGTGCACCGACACGAAGTCGACCAGCCGGGCGATTCTGCCGGTGACCGACGGGTCGTTGTAGGCCCAGCGCTCCCCGGGGTGGTTGGCCGGGGAGCGCCAACCGCCGATGGTCACCGGGACGCCGGGGGCGTCCCTCCGGGCGGCGGCGAGGGCCCGGGCGATCATCGGCAGGGTGGTCGGCGTGACGAACGGCTCGTTCGCCACCTCGAGGCCGACGAGCGACGGCGGCAGGCCGCCGCACTGGCGCCGGATGTCGGCGACGATCGCCGCCTCGTTGGCGATCCACCTCGACGTCGGCTCGACGGCGTCGCCGGGGGCGGGGAACGACGGCGTCGACGGTTCCGGCGGCCACGACCCGGGGCTGAAGACGCCGCTCGGCCCGGGCTCGCCGCCGATGAGGAGCACGGCGCCGATGCGGGCAGGTGGTCGGCCGCCAGCTCGTCGACCAGGGCCGGACCGGTCGGCTGGGCCGACTGGTCGGGGAGCAGGTCGATCGGCGAGACGTCGGCACCGATCGTGAAGCCGCGCATCGGCGAGGCGAAGGCGGTCCGACGGTGATCGGATGCCATCGCGGGCGACGCCACGGCGCTCCCGCCCGCCGCAACAGCAGCCAGGCAGGCGGCGGACCAGGCGACTTGAATGACCGGCATCTCCCGGGAGGATAGGAGGGCTCCGTCCGACCGTGGCGAGTCAGCGGGTTCGGCATCCGTCAAGAGTGCCCGAGCCGGTGACCGGGGTCCACGTGATCCGCATCGCCCGCCGGTGGGGGCTCTCGCCCTTGATACCCCAGGGGGTATAGTGCTAGAATGGGAAGGCTGGCCGCCTATGGGATGGTCGCTCCGCCGGCTTCGAACGGATGCAGTGAGAGCGGAGGTTTGACATGGCACGAGTCGTAGTCCTCGGCGGAGGGATCGCCGGCCACACGGCGGCGCTCCACCTCTCGCGGATGCTCAAGCGCTCCGACGACGTCGTGGTGGTCACCCCGAACTCCAACTGGAACTGGATCCCGTCGAACATCTGGGTCGGAGTGGGCAAGATGAAGATCGACCAGGTGACCTTCCCACTCCGTCCGGTCTACAAGCGCAAGGGCATCGGCTACGAGCAGGCACTGGCCACTGCCATCCACCCCGAGGGCGATGCGTCACACGAGTCGCCCTACGTCGAGTTGACGTACTCCGACCCGGCACGTGCCGGTGAGCACGGCGAGCTCGAGTACGACTATCTGGTCAACGCCACCGGCCCGAAACTGAACTTCGGCGCCACGCCGGGACTGGGCCCGGACGGCCATTCCTACTCGGTGTGCACCGCGGGCCACGCTGTCCAGGCATCGGAGGCCCTGCAGGCGTCGATCGCCAAGATGAAGCAGGGCCAGCACCAGGTGCTCGTCGTGGGCATGGGGCACGGGACGTGCACGTGCGAGGGCGCAGCCTTCGAGTACGCGTTCAACGTCGAACACGAGGTGCGCCAGGCGGGGGTGCGCGAGCTGGCCGACATCGTCTACCTCACCAACGAGTACGAGCTCGGGGACTTCGGCGTCGGCGGGCTGATATTCACCCAACAAGGCTTCCAGACCACCTCGAAGCTGTGGACCGAGTCGTTGTTCCGGGAGCGGGGGATCCGGGCGGTCACCGGCGCCCACGTGACCGGCGTCGACGAGGGTGTCGTCCGCTACGAGCAGCTGGACGGCACCAGCAACGAGCTGGCGTTCGACTTCGCGATGCTGCTTCCTCCCTTCCGCGGGGTCGACCTCCAGGCATTCGACAAGACCGGAGAGGACATCAGTTCGGAGCTCTTCGCCCCCAACGGGTTCATGAAGGTCGATGCCGACTACACGTCCAAGCCCTTCGAGGAGTGGCGCGCCGAGGACTGGCCCCGGACCTACCAGGTGCCCCGGTTCCCGAACATCTTCGCGGTGGGGATCGCCTTCGCCCCGCCCCACCAGATCTCGCGACCCCGGACGTCGCCCCAGGGCACCGTCATCACCCCCTCGCCGCCGCGCACGGGCATGCCGTCGGGGATCATGGGCAAGCTGGCCGCCACCAACATCGCCAACATGATCAGCGACGGCGACGCGGTGCAGGTCCGGTCGGCCTCGATGGCCGACATGGCTGCCGCTTGCGTCGCATCGGCGGGCTCCGGGCTGCGCCACGGGAGTGCGGCGTCGATGACGATGTACCCGGTCGTACCCGACCTCGTGAAGTACCCGGCTACCGGACGCAGCCTCAAGGACACCTTCGGCGAGATCGGCCTGGCGGGGCACTGGATCAAGCTGGCGCTCCACTACATGTTCATCTACAAGGCCAAGGCCCGCCCGGGCTGGTACCTGATCCCCGAGTAGGAGAGAAGAGGACGATGGACGACACCGATGCCAGCATCGCCAACGCCCCGCTCCCGACGGCCAGGACCCTTTGGGCCCGCACGAACCTGATCGCCCAGCTCGGGCGTTTCTTCGCCATCAATTTGAAGATGGCGAAGATCATCCGCAAGGAGCATCGCTGAGCGGGCCACTGCTCGAGAGCAGTTCCGGCGCGACAGCGGCGACGAATGGTCGGGCAATGGCTTCGCGGCGGAGCCAGTTCGATCCCCTGGTACGCGTTCAGGCCCTTCGATAAACCCATCGACCCCCGGAGCAGCTCGCCACTCAACGGCTAGATCTCCCAGGCAGCGTCCACTCGTAGTTGTGGAATGGATCCGGCCAGTACTGCACACCATTCGGACGGTGCCGGTAGCGATCTCGAGTGTGAGAAAGCCGCGCACGCACTGGTTCGCCCCGATGCCGTGGAAGCTCCCCAGATCGGGCTGCTTGGGGAAAGGCGTCGAAGCGATGCCCGGAAAGGCGTCGAAGCGATGCCCACGGACCGACCGTCCTGGAACAGGAGGTTGAAGAACAAGAAGTCCGGGCGAAGCCGAAACTGCTGGAGCCCAATGTTCGGGAAGTGGTCCGCGAAGAACTTTCGGACTGGGCTTGCCTTCTCCTTCAGGTGCCCGGTGAGTGACATTGGCCAACTTTACGCTTCACCTGGTCGTCTCTCTGGGACACGTAGCGATGGTCGGCACCGGAGGCCCGCAGGTCCTTTTCGATTCCTGTGATCTCTCAGTTCAGCGTGCAGCATGGTGGTAAGGCCTCCCCTTTGGGGATGGGGTTTCCGGCCTTGGGGATGGGGTTTCCGGTGACAACCACGCTGTCACTGAAAGAGGTCCCTCTTCATGCCATGTAACTGTTCACCCCTTGATCGGCGGGTCCACCACCTGGGACAACGCCGCGCGTAACGTGGGGAATTCCGCCCGGCCCCTCATCTCCTGGATCGTCTGGCCAGCCGACCTACGTCGAGCTGGCGGCGGAGAACGAGCATCTGCGGACCCAGCTCGCCGAGCTCTCCTCGCGGCTGGATGAGCTGGTGGTAGCCAATCTCGCCCTGGCAGCAGAGAACGCGAAGCTGCGGGCGCGGCTCGGGATGAACTCGAAGAACTCCTCCAAGCCCCCGTCCTCGGACGGCTACGCGAAGCCTGCACCCAAGTCCCGTCGTCGTCGTTCGGGATAGAAGCCCGGCAAGCAACCCGGTGCACCGGGAAAGAACCTCGCCGCCGTCGCCGATCCCGACGAGGTCGTGACCCACACGCCCGAGCGCTGCGATGGATGCGGAGACGACCTCGCCGAGGCGCTGGTCACCGGAGAGGTCGTGCGTCAGGTGCTCGATCTGCCACCCGTCGAGGCCGTGACCGTCGAGCACCGGGCACAGCGCAAGCGCTGCCACTGCGGCACCGAGACGATCGCGACCTTTCCTCCCGAGGCGACCGGTCCCACCTGCTACGGCCCGAACCTCCGGGCGCTCGTGTGCTACCTGGTCGTCCGCCAGCACATCCCCATCAAGCGGGTGGCCGAGCTGTTGGCCGACGGCTACGGCATAGCGGTGGCGACCGGGACGATCGTGGCCATGGTGAAGGAGGGGGCGACCAGGCTCGAAGCCTTCCTGGCCTCGTTGCGAGACCAGCTCGTCCACGCCGACGTCGTCCATGCCGATGAGACCGGCCTACGGGTTGCTGCCTCGCTGTACTGGGTCCACTCGGCCTCCGACCAGCGCTTCACCTTGTACCACCTGGACAAGCGGCGGGGCACCGTGGCCATGGACGCGATGGGCGTGCTCGCCAACCTGTCCGGCGTCTTGGTCCACGACGGCTGGTCGCCCTACCGCAAGTACACCGAAGTCGCACACGCTCTGTGCAATGCCCATCATCTTCGTGAATTGGACGGCGTCGCTGAGGTTGCCGGCCAGAAGTGGGCCACCGACATGGTGGCGCTGCTGGCCAACACCTGGCACCGGGTGCTCGAGCTGAGAGAGGCCGGCGCCACGTCGATTGACGACACCGAGCTCGCCTCGATCCGGACCGACTACGACGCGATCATCGCCGCCGGCCATGTAGCCAACCCGCCACCCCCACCCTCGGGGAGGAGGGGAAGGACGGCGAAGACCAAAGCCGCCAACCTGCTCGGACGGCTCGACCTCTACGCCGACGACGTGCTGCGCTTCGCCACCGACTTCCGCGTCGGGTTCGACAACAACGAAGCCGAAAGACAGGTCCGCATGGTGAAGGTCCAGCAGAAGATCTCCGGTGGGTTCCGGACCGAAGCGGGTGCGACCGCGTGGCTGGCGGTTCGCAGCTACCTCGCCACCGTGATGAAGAACGGCGTCAACCCGCTCGGAGCACTCCAGCGTCTCATGGTCGCCGACCCGTGGATGCCACCCATTGCCGACAGCGGCTGACCCGCCCACCGCCGGTCGACGCCACGCGCTGCTTCTGCGCATTCGCCCGGCCGACCCTTCCAGGGCCGCTGGGGGTGAACAGTTACCATGCCATTCGAATACGGGACTGTGGCGGAGGGAGTGGGATTCGAACCCACGGAGACTTGCGCCTCACGGCTTTTCAAGAGCCGCGCATTCGTCCGCTCTGCCATCCCTCCGGCGACCCTGGGGCACGAAGAGCCAGGTGCGGGACCTACGGTAGCGACCGGTGGGGCCCCGTGGCGACGGCCGGTGCCCCGGGGGGCACTAGAGTCGAGGGGGCTCATATGGCGCATCTGGGGGTGACTGGCGCATGGGTGATGTCGGCCTCGCCCAGGGCGAGGGCGCACCAGCGGCCGCCGACCTGACGGAGGCCGTCGCCGGGACGATGGACTCGGCCGTCGCCACGGTGGTCCTCGACGCCTCCGGCCGGGTCGCCGCCACCTCGGAGCGCTGGCGCCGGCTCTCGGGATGGGCGTCCGGCGAGGCCGAGGGCAGGCTGTGGACGGACCTCTTCGTGGGGTCCGGCGGCGCCTCGAGCGGGCTCGGTCGGCTGCGGACGGGCGACGGGGGCAGTGTGGCCGTACGGTGCACCGCCACCCCGCTGCGGGGCGGCGTCCCCGGCGAGCGCCTGCTCGTGGTCTCCGAAGTCGACGCCGTGCCGGGCCAGGTTGCCCTCGGCCCGGTCCGGAGCCTGCTCGCCGGGCTGATCGACGAGGTCGGCATCGGGGTGCTCGTGATCGGCGAGGACGCCACGGTGACGACGGTGAACGCCAGCTTCCTGCGCGAGCTGGGGGTGGTGGAGCCGCCAGAGACCTTCCTCGGTGGACCGATGGCCGAGGTGCGGCGGCGCCTCCGGCGGAAGTGGGCGGATCCGGAGAGCGGGGGTCGGATCCTCGACGAGATCGTGCAACGTCGAGAGCCGGTCGCCGACGTCCATTTCGAGATGGCCGACGGCCACACCCTGGCGGTGTCGTTCGCGCCGGTCGGGGAGGTGGCGGGTCGGGGGAACGGCCAGATGTGGTTGTTGCGCGACATCACCAGGGCGCTGGAGGCGGCGGCTGAGCGTGAGTACCTGCTGGCGATCGAGAAGGAGCAGAACGCCCGCCTGAAAGAGCTCGACACGATGAAGTCCCAGCTGGTGGCATCGGTCTCCCACGAGCTGCGCACGCCGCTGACCTCGATCGTGAGCTTCACCGGGCTGCTGCGCGACGGCCTCGGCGCCGACCCGTTGGAGGACCAGGTCGAGTTCCTCGACATCATCGGGCGCAACACCGATCGCCTGCTCCGCTTGGTGGACGACTTGCTCTTCTTGGACAAGCTCGACTCGAACCTGATGCCGCTCGAGTTCGAGCCGGTCAACTTGCCGCAGCTCGTCAGCCAGGCGGTGGCCTCGATCCGACCCAGGGCCGAGTCCCAGGGCCTCGAGCTGGCGGTGCGCTGCACGCAGGGGCCACCGTTGCAGGGCGATCCGCAGCGCCTCGGGCAGCTGGTCGACAACCTGCTGGCCAACGCCGTGAAGTTCACCCCCGACGGCGGGCGGGTCTCGGTGCGGGTGGTCCCCGACGGCGACGGGTGGCTGCTCGAGGTGAGCGACACCGGCATCGGTGTCCCCGACGACGAGCAGAGCGAGATCTTCGAGCGCTTCTTCCGGGCCTCGAACGCCCGTCGGCAGGCGATGGCCGGTTCGGGACTGGGTCTGGCTATCGTCAAGCGGATCGTCCAGGCGCACGGGGGGAGCATCGAGATCATGAGCGGCGAAGGCGACGGGACGACGTGCGCGGTGACGCTCCCGGGGGCGGGGCGCCCGGTCCCGACGTCGTCGGCGCGCGGCGGAGGCACCACGTCATGAGCCGGGCCGGCGAGGCGGTGCAGCCGACGAGGAAGCCGGCGGAGCTCGATGCCGAGTCGCCGCTCGTGCTGGTCGTCGAGGACGACCCCGACATCTGGCGTTCGTTGCAGATCATCCTCGGTCGCGCCGGCTACCGGCTGGGGTGGGCGGTCGACGGGGCCGAGGGGTTGCATGTGTTCAACGAAGAGCGCCCCGACCTCGTCGTGGTGGACATCGGGCTACCGAAGGTGGACGGCTGGGTGGTCCTCGAGCGGATCCGGCAGATGAGCACGGTGCCGATCCTGCTGCTCACCGCCCGGGGGCTCGAGACGGACAAGGTGCGGGGGCTCCTCGGCGGCGCCGACGACTACCTCACGAAGCCGTACTCCAACGACGAGCTGGTGGCGCGGATCGGGCGCCTGCTGCGACGCTGCCGTCCGGGCCCGGAGGCCCCGAGGATCTACGACGACGGGCGGCTCAGGATCGACTTCCTCGAGCACTCGGTCGAGGCCGACGGCAGGCCGGTCGACCTCACGCCGACCGAGTTCCGACTGCTGGCGGTGCTGGTGCGCCACGCCGACGAGGTGATCTCGGTGCCGCGGTTGCTCGAGCTCGGGTGGAGCGACATCTCCGGCTCGGGCCGCGGGCGCGTCAAGTTCAGCGTGCTGAGCCTCCGCCGCAAGCTGGGCTGGGGCGACGTGTCGACGTCCCCGGTCGAGACGGTGCGCGGGTTCGGCTACCGCTACCGGCCGCCTTCCGGCTGAGGAGGGAGCCTCGCCGCTCAGGTGCGGCCCGAACGGGCCCGGCTCCTGGCACGGGCGCGCGTCGAGGCGTCGAGCACGAGCTTGCGGAGTCGGATGGCTCGCGGGGTGACTTCGACGCACTCGTCGTCGGCGATGAACTCGAGCGCCTGCTCGAGCGAGAGTTGGAGCGGCGGGGTGAGCCGTTCGAGCTCCTCGGCGGTCGACGACCGCACGTTCGTGAGCTTCCGCTCCTTCGTCGGGTTGACGTCCATCTCGTCGGCCCGGGCGTTCTCGCCGACGATCATCCCCTCGTAGACGTCGGCGCCGGGTCCGATGAGCAACGTCCCGCGGTCCTGGAGGTTCATCAGCGCGTAGGTGGTGGTCGTCCCGCGCCGATCGGCCACCATCGACCCGTTCCGGCGGATCCGGAGCTCGCCGGTCCACGGCGCCCAACCGTCGAAGACGTGGTGGAGGACGCCGGTGCCGCGGGTCTCGGTCAGGAACTCGGTCCGGAAGCCGACGAGGCCCCGCGCTGGCACCCGGTAGTCGAGCCGGACCCATCCGGTCCCGTGGTTGACCATCTCGCGCAGCTCGCCCTTGCGGAGGGCGAGCAACTGGGTGACGACCCCGAGGTAGGCCTCGGGTACGTCGACGGCCACCCGCTCCATCGGCTCGTGGACCGCCCCGCCGACCAGGCGGGTGACCACCTGCGGCTTCCCGACGGTCAGCTCGAAACCCTCGCGGCGCATCGTCTCGACCAGCACGGCGAGCTGCAGCTCTCCGCGCCCCTGTACCTCCCAGACGTCGGGTCGCTCGGTCGAAGAGACCCTGAGGGACACGTTGCCGACCAGCTCGGCGTCGAGCCGCCCCTTGACCAACCGGGCGGTCAGCTTGTTGCCGTCGGTCCCGGCCAGCGGTGACGTGTTCGTCCCGACCGTCATCGTGAGGCTCGGCTCGTCGACGGTGATGGCCGGCAGCGGGCGGGGGTCGTCGGGGTCGGCCAGCGTCTCGCCGATCGTGATCTCGCTCATGCCGGCGACCGCCGCGATCTCACCGGGGCCGGCCTCGTCGGCGGCCACCCGGTCGAGTGCCTCGGTCAGGTAGAGCTCGGTCACCTTCGCGCGCTCGACGGTGCCGTCGAGGCGGCACCACCCGACGACGGCGCCCTTCTGGAGGCGGCCGTGGACCACCCGGCACACCGCCAGCCGGCCGACGTAGGGGGAGGCGTCGAGGTTGCAGACGAGCGCCTGCAGCGGCGCCTCGGGATCGTAGGTCGGGGCCGGCACGTGCTCGATGATCGCGTCGAAGAGCGGGGTGAGGTCGGTTCCCTGCTCACCGCGCCTGGTCGTCGCCCACCCGGCGCGGGCGTTGGCGTAGAGGATCGGGAAGTCGATCTGGTGCTCGTCGGCGTCGAGGTCGAGGAAGAGCTCCTCGATCTCGTCGACGACCTCGTCGACCCGGGCGTCGGCCCGGTCGACCTTGTTCACCACGACGACCACCGGCAGCCGCGCCGCCAGGGCCTTGCGGAGGACGAACCGGGTCTGCGGGAGCGGCCCCTCGGAGGCGTCGACGAGCAGCAGCACCCCGTCGACCATCGTCAACCCCCGCTCGACCTCGCCGCCGAAGTCGGCGTGGCCGGGGGTGTCGACGATGTTGAGCTTGACACCGCCGACGCGCACGGCGGTGTTCTTGGCCAGGATCGTGATCCCCTTCTCGCGCTCGAGGTCGCCCGAGTCGAGGACCCGCTCGGCCACCTCCTCGTTCGCCCGGAACGCGCCGGTCTGCCAGAGCATGGCGTCGACCAGGGTCGTCTTGCCGTGGTCGACGTGGGCGACGATGGCGACATTGCGGATGTTCGCCCGGGCGGTGCGCTCCATAAGGGAGTTCGACCCTACCGGGCGGTGGCTTCTTTCCGAGCACCGCCGCCGAGCCCGGCGCCGAGCCGGGCGCCAACGGCGCCCACCACCGATGCCGCCGCCCTGGTCAGCACCTTCTCGTCCACCTCGAGCACGATCGCCCGACCGCACGCCGGCCACCACCCGATCACCCGGGCCGGCGGAGCCCCGGTGGGCGAGGCCAGCGCCGCCACCAGTGCCGGCAGGGCGAGCTCGGTGCGACCGGTCGGGCCCGGGACGCCAGGGCGCAGGCAGAACAGCACCGGCCGGTGCGGGCCCGCCGCCGAGGCGTCGCCGCCGGCCGTCGACGTCCTGACCTCGGCGCGCCCACGGAGCCCGATCCGCCGCGCCGAGGGGCAGTCCCACCACTCGTCGCGCCCCCCGACCACGGTGCCGGGCGGAAGGCTGTCCCAGTCGAGGGCGATGTGGAGGCGGGTCGCCCAGGTGACGGCGTCGGCCTGCACTGCTGCCCTGGCGCCCGACGGGAGCCCGGCCAGCCAGCGGCCGAGCGATCCGCCACGGCCGGTCGAGCCCCCGGCGTCCTCGGCCAGTCGTTCGAGCACACCGGCGACCGCCTCGGCCGGCGTGCGGTGGATGCCGTGGTAGCAGGCGCGCACGGCGGCGAGCCCGACCGACCGCCGGGCGGTCCGGGCGGACCACCGGAACGGCTCGGTCGACGCTGACCCCGGTGCCGTCGGGCCGTAGGCCCCGGCGGTCGAGAGCAGGTACTCGTCGACCCGCAGTCGCCGGCCCGCAAGGAGCCGGGATTCGAGTCGGGCGAGTCCGTCAGAGAGGCTGGACCGGAGGACCGGGTCCAGCACCGGTGCCGGCCCGGCCGACGGCGCGGTGAGGGCGTCGGTGAGCGATCGAGCCCGTGGCAGGCACATCGGCGAGAGCGCGACCGTCATGCGGCCCGCCGCTGCGCCGAGTGAGCGCTCGGTTCGACCGTGACGGCGGCCCTCGCCGGCTGCGTCGCCTGGCGGACCACCGACTCGAGGGTGGCGCAGAGCGCTTCCTCGGTCACCTCCTCCGCCGCCACCTCGCCGGTGACCGGGTCGAAGACGGCGGCCCTCGCCGGAGCAGCACCGCTTCGCAGGGTCTCGAGGAGGGCCAGGAATCGCACGCCGAGCCATTGATCGGACCGGCCGGCGGTGGCCGCCAGTTCGACGAGGCACACCGAGGCTTGGCCCTGCGACGGCGTCCCGACGAGGAGATCGATGGTGCCCGACATCGTGATCCGCCCGCCGGCCAGCGGGATCGTCAGGTGCTCCGCGGTCCGTGGCAGCCACGTCGGTGCCAGCGTGGGCCAGTGCCTGGCCATGCCGGCAGCACGGTCGGAGAGGTCCCGCCGGAGCTGGCTGCGCTCGGCGACACTCAGCGTCGAGAGAAAGGTGGCGACCGCCTCGCCACGGCCGGTGGCGGCGAGCCCGGCCAGTGCATCCTCGAGCGGGTGGCCGATCCGTCCGGTCGTCACGAGCTGACGGAACAGCATCCGCGACAAGATGGTCCGCACGAGCGACAGCTGGAGGCTCGGCTCGCACGCCGGCCCTTCCCTGACCGTGGCGCCGGTCAGCACCCGCCGATCGATGGCGATCGGTGGCGCGCCCGCCGGCAAGCCGAGGGCCAAGGGGGCCAGCTCGTCCTCCAGCCATTCCCTCAGGCCACCGGCCAACGCCGGGTCGACCTGGGGGCGACCTGCCGGTTCGCCGCGCAGGGCGGCGAGCACGTCGGCGGCCGTCCGCAGGCGGCGGTGCTCGGTTCCATACATGTCGGGAGTATGCGGGGTGGTTGTATCAAGGCGGCGACCCGGCGATGCGATGCTGCGGCGACGGGGGGAGGCTGGCGGACCGGGACCGGCACGACGCCTGCGGGGGAAGAAGGACGGGCCGCGGCGACGACGTAGCCTGGCGCCGGATGCACCTGGTGATCTCTCCGACGATGGCTGCGAGCGCGGCGTTCTACGCGGTGTTCTCGGTCTTCGTGGTGGCGTTCGTGGTCCTGACGGTGATCACGCTCTCGTGGGCGGTGCGACGGGACCGGGCCGGTCGGCAGGCCTGGATCGAGCGGCGCCGGGCGCAGAAGCCGGCACCGGGGGGAGAGGCGAGGGCGGGTGACGGCGGGATCGGCGGGAACGGCCGTCGCCGGCCGCCGTCGGCGAGGAGGACGGAGCGGAGGTGACGACGGGGGAGCCGGTGCCTCCCGTCGTCGCCGACGGGACGGGCACCGGGGTTCGGGGTGGGGGGGTCGAGAGGGGGTGGGCCAAGGGGGCCCTCGCTCGTCTCTGGCGCCGGACGCCGCCGTCGCCTGCGGGGATGACGGCTTTCGTCCTCGCCGGGGGGGGCAGCCGGGGAGCGGTCCAGGTCGGGATGCTCTCGGAGCTCGTCGACCGGGGGATCCGGGCCGACAGGGTGTACGGGGCATCGGTGGGGGCGGTCAACGGGGCGGCCTATTGCGGGGACCCGACCCCGGAGGGGATGAAGCGGCTCGAGTCGGTGTGGCGCGGGTTGTCGGGTGCCAGGGTCTTCCCGAGGAGCCTGGGGCACGGCCCGTGGACGTTCCTGCAGCAGCGACCGTCGGTCCACAGCGCCGCCGGCCTGCGCGAGGTGATCGAGGAGGGCCTCGCCTACGAGCGTCTCGAGGACGCCGAGATCCCGCTCGAGGTGGTGACGACGTCGCTCAGCGACGGGAGGGAGCGGTGGCTGACCAGCGGTCCGGTGGTCGAGGCGGTGCTGGCGTCGGCGGCGATCCCGGCGATCTTCCCGCCGGTCCGGGTCGACGGTGACCTCCTGGTCGACGGCGGGGTGGTGAACAACGTGCCGATCAGCCGGCCGATCGCGGCCGGGGCGACGAGGATCTACGTGCTCTTGTGCGGGCCGCTCCACTACCAGCCGAGACCGCCGCGGCGGCCGGTGGAAGCGGTGCTGGCAGGCTTCTTCGTGGCGATCCACGCCAGGTTCACCCGGGAGCTGGCCCTGCTGCCCGATGGGGTCGAGGTGGTGGTGTTCAGCGGCGGCGGCGATCCGAGTGCGGACTACCGCGACTTCTCGGCCACACCGGAGCTGATCGACGCCGGGCGGGCCGAGGTGGCGGCGGTCCTCGACCGCTACCGGGGGACCTCGCAGGACCTGGCTCGGGGCTGACCGCGGCGCCGGTCACAACGGGCTGGTGAAATGGTGGGGTGGACGACGTCGTCGATCGACCCCGCACCCTCAGCCCCACGTCGATGCCGGGCGCCTTCCACCCGGCGGTCCGTGCATGGTTCGAGGAGCGGTTCCCGGGGGGTCCGACGGCCCCGCAGGCGGCGGCGTGGCCGGTCATCGCCGAGGGCCACGACGTCCTCGTGGCGTCCCCGACCGGCACCGGCAAGACACTGACCGGCTTCCTCATGGCGATCGACGCCGCCTACCGAGCCCACGCCACCGGCCGGCGGCGGGACGGGCATCCCGAGGTGCTCTACGTGTCGCCGCTGCGGGCCCTGGCGGTGGACGTGCACGAGAACCTGCAGGTGCCGTTGCGCGGCATCGAGGACCAGGCGCGGGCGTTGGGGCTCGAGCCGCCGGCCCTGTCGGTGGCGGTCCGGACCGGTGACACGCCGCCGGCCGAGCGGGCGGCGATGACGCGATCGCCGCCGGACCTCTTGGTGACGACGCCGGAGTCGCTCTACCTGCTGCTCACGGCAAAGGGGTCACGGGCGACGCTGCGCGGGGTGAGGACGGTGATCGTCGACGAGGTGCACACGCTGGCGAGGGACAAGCGCGGGTCGCACCTGGCGCTGAGCCTCGAGCGCTTGGCTCGGCTGGTCGAGGAGGACGGCGGCCGCCTGCAGCGGATCGGCCTCTCGGCGACCCAGCGCCCGCTCGAGGTCGTGGCCCGCCTGTTGGGCGGGGTGGACGACGACCGGCCCCTCCCGGTGATCGTCGACTGCGGGCACCGCCGGGATCTCGACGTGGCGATCGAGCTGCCGGCGGCCGAGCTCGAGGCGGTGGCCAGCCAGCAGCAGTTCGCCGACGTGCTCGACCGGATCGCCGGCCACGTCGCCCGCCACCGGACGACGTTGGTGTTCGTGAACACCCGCAAGATGGCGGAGCGGGTGGCGCACCAGCTGGCCGAGCGGCTGGGCGAGGACGACGACGGCGAGCCGGGACAGCTGCGGGTGGCGGCGCACCACGGAAGCCTGTCGGCGGCCCGGCGGCGGGTGGTCGAGACGAGGCTCCGGGCGGGCGACCTGAGGGCGCTGGTGGCGACGGCGTCGCTCGAGCTGGGCATCGACGTCGGCCCGGTGGAGCTGGTCTGCCAGATCGGCTCGCCGCGGGCGATCGCCACGTTCCTCCAGCGGGTCGGTCGCGCCAACCACCAGTTGGAGGGAACGCCAGCGGGGCGGCTCTACCCGCTGACGAGGGACGAGCTGGTGGAGTGCACCGCCCTGCTGGCAGGCGTGCGAGCCGGGCACCTCGACACGCTGCGGCCGCCGGTGGCCCCGGTCGACGTCCTGGCGCAGCAGGTGGTGGCCGAGGTGGCGGCGACGGAGGAGTGCGACGAGGAGGAGCTGTTCGGTTGCCTGCGCCGGGCGGCTCCGTACGCCGGGCTCGGTCGCGAGGCGTTCGACGAGGTGGTCGAGCTGGTGTCCTCGGGGGTGACGACCGGGCGCGGACGTCGGGGTGCGTTCGTGCACCGGGACGGGGTCAACCGTCGCCTCCGGCCGCGGCGCGGGGCGCGGCTGGCGGCCCTGACGAGCGGTGGCGCGATCCCCGAGACAGGGGACTACCGGGTGGTGCTCGACCCCGACGGGGTGACGGTCGGCTCGGTGCACGAGGACTTCGCGGTCGAGGCGAACATCGGCGACGTCTTCCTGCTCGGGACCCACTCGTGGCGAGTGCGCCAGGTGGAGGTCGGGACGGTGCGGGTGTCGGACGCCGGCGACGCGGCGCCGACGGTGCCGTTCTGGCTCGGGGAGGCCCCGTCGCGCACAGCCGAGCTGTCGGAGGAGGTCAGTGCGTTGCGGGCGGCGGTCGAACCGGCGCTGGCGGCCGGTGACGAGGCCGGCGCCCGCGCGACGGTGATCGAACGCGCCGGGGTGTCGGCGGGGGTCGCCGACCAGGTCGTCGCCTACCTGGCGGCCGGTCGCGCGGCGCTCGGGGTGCTGCCGACGACGCGCCGGATCGTCGTCGAGCGGTTCTTCGACGAGGCCGAGGGCAGCCAGCTGGTGCTGCACGCCCCGCTCGGCGGACGGGTCAACCGGGCCCTCGGTCTGGCGCTCCGCAAGCGCTTCTGCGTCACGTTCGACTTCGAGCTGCAGGCGGCGGCGGACGACGACACGGTGGCGCTGTCGCTCGGCCCGCAGCACAGCTTCCCGTTGACGCAGGTGCCGGGGATGCTGTCGAGCGGGACGGTGGAGGAGGTGCTCACCCAGGCGGTGCTCCCGCACCCGATGCTGCAGGCGCGGTGGCGCTGGAACTGCAACCGGGCGCTCCTCGTCCAGCGCTCGAAGGGCGGCGCCCGCCGACCGATCCATCTCCAGCGGATGGAGGCCGACGACCTGCTGGCAGCGGTATGGCCGGCGGTCGCCGCCTGCGGGGACAACGCCCCGGCGGGCCCGATCCCGCTCTCCGACCACGTCCTGGTCCGCCAGACGGTGTCGGACTGCCTGACCGAGGCGCTCGACGTCGACGGGCTCCGGACGCTGGTCACCGGGATCGAGAGCGGGCAGGTCGAGGTCCACCTGGTCGAGTCGCCGGAACCGTCGCCGCTGGCCCACGGCATCTTGAGCGGGCGGCCGTACACGTTCCTCGACGGCGCACCGCTCGAGGAGCGGCGGTCGCGGGCGGTGCCGCTGCGCCGGGGCCTCGACCGGCCGGGCCTCCCGGTGCCGGGGGGGGAGGTGGCGCCACTCCAGGAGGCGGCGGTGGCCGAGGTGCTCGACCAGGTCCGTCCCCGCCCGCGCACCGCCGACGAGCTCCACGACCTGCTGCTCTCGTTGGTGGCGGCCAGACCGGTTGGGGAATGGACCGGCTTCTTCGACGCTCTCGTGGCCGACGGGCGAGCCGGCACGGTCGACGGGTGCTGGGTGGCGACCGAGCAGCACGAGAGAGGGCGCTCGCTCTCGGAGGACGACGACGCGGCCGCCGATTGTGTGGCCGGGCACCTCGAGCTCGCCGGCCCGGTGACGGTCGAGCGGCTGGTGGAACCGGCGCCGCTTCCGTGCGGCGCACCGGCGGGGGCGCCGCTCGGCGCGGCGAGGGCGGCGACGGCACTGGCCCGCCTGCAAGCCCGGGGATCGGCGATCGAGTTGCCGGACGGTCGATGGTGCGCTCGGCACCTGCTGGTGCGCCTGTACGCCGCCAGCCGGGCGGAGCGGCGCCGGCGGGTGGAGCCGGCGAGCATCGCCGATCTGGTCCGCTTCTTGACGAGGTGGCAGCACGTCGCCGAGGGCTGCCGGCTCGAGGGACGGGCCGGCCTTCTCACGGCGATCGAACAGCTCCAGGGGATCGAGCTGCCGGCCGGCGAATGGGAGGCGAGCGTGCTCCCGGCCAGGGTGGGCGGCTACGACGCGCGATGGCTGGACGAGCTCTGCCTCTCGGGTGAGGTGGCGTGGGGACGCCTCACGCCTCGACCGGCGCCCGAGGGCGAGACCACGGTCCGGCGCGGGTCGACGACGCCGTCGCCGTCGACGCCGCTCGCCGTCACCCTTCGTGAGGATCTCGGTTGGCTGATCGAGGCGGTGCGTCGTGGCGACGCAGCGCTCGAACCGGAGGCGGGCCCGGCGGCCGAGCTGCTCAGCGTGCTCCGTGCCCGCGGTGCCTGCTTCCGTGCCGAGCTCCCGGCGCTCACCCGCCGGCTGCCGGTGGAGGTGGACGAGGGCCTCTGGGATCTCGTCGCCCGAGGGGTCGTGACCGCCGATGCCTTCTCGGCGGTCCGCTCGCTGCTCTCGACACGGGCGCGCTGGCGAGCCCGTCAGCGGCGGCGGCCGGCGAGTGGTGCCGGCCTCGGGCGCCGCCAGCGGGCGACGGTGGGCAGCGGGCTGGGTGAGGGGCGATGGTCGCTGCTGGCCGAGCCGGCGGCGCCGCCGTCGAGCGAGGCACCGTCGGCGTGGGAGGTGGCGGCCGGCGCCGAGGAGCTGGCCGACGCGGTGGCCTGGCAGCTGCTGCGACGTTGGGGGGTGGTGGCCTGGGAGCTGTGGGCGAGGGAGTCGTTCCACCTGCCGTGGCGGGACGTCGTCCGGGCCCTGCGCCGGCTGGAGGCCCGAGGTCAGGCGCTGGGCGGCCGGTTCGTGGCCGGCCTGGCCGGTGAGCAGTACGCGGTGGCCGAAGCGGCCGAGCTGTTGTCGGCGGTCCGCCGCCGCCCGGCGGGGGAGCCACCGGTGGTGTTGGCGGCGGCCGACCCGCTGAACCTCACCGGGATCGTCGTCCCCGGCCCGAGAGTGCCGGCGGTCCGCTCCCGGTGGATCACCTACCGCGACGGGGTGCTCGACGCCGAGGTGGCGGCGGGCTGACGGCCACGGCTGCAATGGCCGGATCCCGGCGATCGGTGGCAGAGGTGCCCTGGGATACTGGCGGGATGGCGGATGCGACCGTCGACCTCAATGCCGACGTTGGCGAAGCCCCGGGGCAGTGGAGGATGGGGGACGACGACCGGCTGATGCCGGCGCTCACGACGGCCCACGTCGCCTGCGGGTTCCATGCAGGCGACCCGGCGGTGATGCGACGGACGGTCGAGGCGGCGGTGGGTGCGGGGGTGACGGTGGGGGCGCACCCCTCCTACCCCGACCGGCTCGGCTTCGGCCGACGCGACATGCACGTCGAGCCCGCCAGTGTGGCCGACGATGTGCTCTACCAGGTGGGAGCCCTCGACGCGATCGCCCGGGCGGTGGGCACGAGGGTCCGCTCGGTCAAGCCGCACGGCGCGCTCTACCACCGGGTGGCGGCCGACCCCGCCTACGCCGAGGCGGTCGCCGGTGCGCTGGCCGACCTCGGCGGCGACCTCGCGCTGGTGCTGCCGTCGGGATCGGCCGGGCTTGCGGCGGCGGCCGAGCTCGGGGTGGCGGTGGTCGCCGAGGTCTTCTGCGACCGCGCCTACCTCCCGGACGGCCGGCTCGCCCCGCGATCGCACCCGGGGTCGGTGGTGTCCGACGCAGCGGCGGCCGCCCGGACGGCGGTGTCGGCGGTGCTCGAGGGGGTGGTGACGGCGGTCGACGGCTCGAGGGTCGCCGTCTCCACCGGGACGCTGTGCGTCCACGGCGACACGCCGGGGGCGGCGGCGATCGCCAGGGCGGTGCGCGCCGGCCTCGAGCATGCCGGGGTGGCCGTGAGATCGGCGCACGGCGGGTGAACGGTCGCCGGTGACGGGTCTGGCGGACGGGGTGGAGGCGGTCGGGGACGCGGCGCTCCGGGTGGCGGTGGCCGACGCCGTCAGCGGGCGCCGGCTGGCCGCCGCCGTCCGGTCGGCGGCGCCTGACGGCGTGGTGGACGTGGTGCCGTCGTTCCGGTCGGTCCTGGTCGTTCTCGACTCGCCGGCGGCCGATCTCGAGCCCGCCGCCGTCGAGCTGGCCCGCCTGGCGAGCTCGCCGTTGCCCTCCGACGACGTGACCGGGAGCGAGCCGGTGGTCCTGCCGGTGACCTTCGACGGGCCGGACCTCGAGGCAGCGTGCGCTCACGCCGGGCTCGACGCCGACGGTTTGGTCCGTGCGGTCCTCGACGCCACGCTCGAGGTGGCGGTCGTCGGGTTCTCGCCCGGCTTCGCCTATCTCGAGGGGCTGCCGCCGGCGCTGGCGCGGGTCCCTCGGCGCGCCACCCCCCGCCGGGCGGTGCGGCCGGGCTCGCTCGGCCTGGCCGGCGGACGGGCCGCCGTCTACCCCCAGGCGACGCCCGGCGGATGGCATCTGGTCGGCGTGACCGACCGCCGGCTCTTCGACCCGGCGACGCCGCCGTTCTCGTTGCTGGCGGTCGGCGACACCGTCCGCTTCTCGTTGCCCGCCGCCTCGAGGGGGACGACCGGGCGGCCCGGGACGGTCGCGGGTCGGCCACCGGGTGCGGCGGCGAGCCAGCGAGGGGACCGGCCGCCGGCCGGCCAGGTCGAGGACCCCGGCGGCCTGGCGATCGC
>Ga0080006_1175467_pt1 | contig 23774 bp, 22 predicted proteins | sample RS3BMetagenome_FD_69209 | JGI IMG/M metagenome (GOLD analysis project Ga0080006, IMG submission 69209) | Ferric oxide microbial mat and aquatic microbial communities from Rainbow Spring, Yellowstone National Park, USA - RS3B (SPADES... ...
GGGGGGCGCGGGCCGGGCGGGGGTGGGGAGCCCGGCCCACGTGCCCCCGTCGTTCGTCGTCCCGACCACGATCCCAGTGGTGTGGCCTCCGGCCGCGGCCGTCCGGCCCACCGCCCAGCAGCCCGCCGATCCGGCACAGGCCACGGCACTGATTCCCGTCACCCCAGCCCCGACGGTGCCGGCCTGGCTCCACGACACCCCTGCGTCGGTCGAGACCAGGGCGGCCTCGCCGACCGGTCCCGACCCGAGGGCCAGACACTGACCCCCGACCTGGCACTCGACAGCACTCAGATCACCCAGCCCGCCGGGCACCGTGGCCTGGCTCCACGACACCCCTCCGTCGGTGGTGGTGACGGCTACCGCCTGGGCACTCTGGCCCTGCCCGACCACCACGCAGGCGCGGGGACCCGTGCAGGCCACACTGGCGGCGAAGGCGACGGTCGTGGGGACGGGGAGATTGACCCACCGGGCGCCCCCGTCGGTGGTGCCGATCACCGCTGCCCCGTCGGACGCCCCCCCGCTCCCGAGGGTGGTGCCGACGGCCAAGCAGGTGGAGGCGGACCCGCAGGTGACACCGGTGAGGGCGTTGACCGGGGTGGGGAGCGTGGTCGCCACGAACGACCCCCGCCAGGGCGATCCGGCGGGGAAGGGCCCGGGCGGGGAGGTGGTTGCGGACGCGCCAGCCCCGGAGCCGGTCGTCGACCCGCACGCGGCGAGCAGCACCGACGCCACCAGGGCGGCCACCAGGCCGCCGGTGCGGCCACGAACCCGGTCCACGCCCGATCAGCGGACCCGGATGACGTCCGTCTTGGCCACCTTGTCGTGGAATCCCTGGCGCCCGCTGTCCCACAGCGGGGAGAGGGCAGCCACCAGGGTGTAGAGCTCGGCGATGGCCCCGAGCACGGGGATCCACGCGAAGATGATGCCGGGCGCGAGCACGAGGATGCGGATGCCGGCCCGCTCGGGTCCGATCGCCCCGCCGGTGTCGAGGTCGCGCACCGCGATCCCGAGGGCCATCTGGCCGATCGTCTGGCCCTTCTCGCTCCCGTTGAGATAGGCGAAGTAGGCCAGGTCGATCAGGCTGAAGACGATGCCGAGCACCACCGCACCGAGGGTGATCCCGGTGGTGGAGGCCCCGGTGATGTCCGCCGAGCCGATGAAGATGGCGCTGAGGATGAGATTGGGGACGGCCAGGATGAGCCCGTCGATGAAGATGGCGCCGAATCGCTGCCACCAGCCGGCGAGGGGACGGCCGAAACGGTCGGTCGGTCCGGGCAGGGCTCCATAGGCGGGCTGGCCATAGGGGTTCTGGCCGTAGGGTGGGGCGCCCGCGGGCGGGCCGTAGCCCTGTCCGTAGGGCGGGGCCTGCCCGGAGCCCTGTCCGTAGGACGGCGGCGGGCCGTACGGTGGGGCAGGCGGCGGAGGGGGGTTGACTCCCGGCGGCGGGCCGTACTGAGGCGCTGCCGGAGGCGGGGTGCCGTAGGCGGGTGGACTCGCCGGAGGCGCTGCCGGTGGCGGGGTGCCGTAGGCGGGTGGACCCGCCGGAGGCGCTGCCGGAGGCGGGGGATAGGGAGGGGCGGCGGGGGGGAGCGGACCGCCGGGGACCGGCGGGGGGTGCGGTGAGTCGGGTGGCTGAGGGAAGTTCGAGTCAGTCATCGTTGGTCCCGTGGGTTCCTTTCCGTGATGGTCGTGGGGCACCGGCCACGATGGACCGGCGACCCTGTGTCGCGCCTCCCCCGCACCCGGGTTCAAACCGCTGCCCCTACGATCTTCGCACGGAGTAGGGGGCGAATGTCGCACCCCTGACGGCCGGGATGCGGCGAGGACCGCCTCGCCGTCACCGACCGGCACGCGGCACAATCGTGGGACCGGGGAACCCACGCCGAAATCCACCCCGAGAGGAGCCCAGCCCGATGACGAACCCAGCACTCGACGGAGTCACCCACGATCAGGTGGCCGTCAACGGCGTCGAGCTGCACGTCGCCCTGGCCGGGCCGGAGGACGGAGTCCCCGTCGTGCTGTGCCACGGCTTCCCCGAGCTGTGGTACTCGTGGCGCCATCAGCTGGCTGCGCTGGCCGGCGCCGACTACCGGGCGATCGCGCCCGACCTGCGCGGCTACGGGGGCAGCTCGGCGCCGAGACAGGTGGCCGACTACGGCTCGGACCGCCTGACCGGCGACCTCTGCGGCCTGCTCGACCACTACGGCTACGAGCGGGCACACTTCGTCGGTCACGACTGGGGGGCCATGGTCGCCTGGGAGCTCGGCCGACTGCACCCCGGCCGGGTGTCCTCACTCTACGCGATGAGCGTCCCGTACTCGCAGGCCCCCGCCCTGCCGACCCACATCTTCCGAGCGGTCTTCGAGGGTCGGTTCTTCTACATGCTCTACTTCCAGCCGGTGGGGCCGGCCGAGGCCGAGCTCGAGGCCGACCCCCGGCACTTCATCCGCACCATGCTCTACGCCGCCGGCGGCGAGGGCATGGCCGGCGCGAGCGCCGGTCTGCACGACGTGTCGTCACGCGCCACCCGCTTTCTCGACGTCCTCGGCACCGCGCCGGAGGTGCTGCCGAGCTGGCTCACCGAGCACGACGTCGACGTCTATGCCGAGGCGTTCCTCCGGAGCGGCTTCTTCGGGCCGGTCAGCTACTACCGGAACATGGACGCCAACTGGGAGCGAAGCCGGGGCATTCCGCCGTCCGTCTACACCTTCCCCACCGGCTTCCTCACCGGGTCGCTCGACCCGGTGAGGACGATGATGCCCGGCGTCGCCGACAAGATGCCCTCCCTGCTCCCCGACTTCCGCGGCACCACCGTCATCGAGGGGGCGGGCCACTGGGTCCAACAGGAGCGCCCGGACGAGGTCAACGGGGCGCTGCTGTCGTTCCTTGACGCGACTTCCTCGCCGGGCGGGCACGGGAGAAGGGCTTCCCGTACGACCTGACCTGCATGCCCGCCATCACGCCGTGCGGGCACGAGGAGCCGCGACCACGAGTCGCTGCTCACATCAGACGTTGCCGATGAGCGGTCCCACGTACGAGCACGATGGCTGGAACCAGGGGCTGTCCGATCCGAGGGCGTTCACCACATCTTGGAGGGCGTTGGAGTCGTAAGGGATCGAGATGTGATCGCTGTAGTCGTCGGAACATTGATTTTGGAGCACGATGTTCTGCACGTTCGGTCCGTACAGGAACGCGTTGGTGTACGGCGTCACCACTTCGTCGTACTGGGTTTCGATGTTGACGTACCGGACGCCCGGCTCGGTCCCCCCGTTGGCATTCAGGTTGTTCAGGAACGACGAACCCTGCAACTGCTGGGTACACGCGGTGCACCACGGTGAGATGAGCGCGGTGGCCACGCCCAACGCTCCGAAGTCATTGACGAGGTTCACGATGCCGTCGAGGTTGGTGCCCTGGTTGGAAGGAGCCAGCGCCACCAGCTCGTTGACGTAGTTCGCCCCGCCAAGGTTGTCGATGTAGTAACGGGGCATCATCCCGCCCTGGGACCAGCCGACAATGTCCACCTTGGAGGCACCCGTCTCCGAAAGGACCTGCTGGACGAAGCTGTCCAACTGTGATGCCGAGTTGCTGATGTTGCCCATGGCGTCGAACATCGAAGGCGAGATGGTCTGGCCGTAGTTGAATGCATAGACGCAGTAGCCACTGTTGGCAAGCCATGGCGACAGCGCGCCGAAGCTGTTGTACATGTCGGCGAAGGTTCCTTCGGAAAGGACCACCGGATAGGGGTGAGCGGCCGAAGGGATACAGCCCGTATTGGCCCCGGGAGGCGAGGCGTACCAGTTCCACCACCACGTCGAAGCGACGAACGTCCCCGCCTCTCCCTGCACCGTGGCGGCGGACGCCGGTGCCGCGCTGAACAGCATGGCAAGTACGATCCCGATCACCACAAACGATGCCGCCAACGGACGCATGGCGCGCCTCATCCCCACCCCATTCAGCATGACCCCTCCCCTTCCCGCCACAAAGGCGAACAAGAAGGGATTTTGCGCCTGGCCGTGGTCGCTGTCAATGCTCTCCGGTATGCGCGGTCCCAACGCGGCCGACGGAGATGCGGGTCAACGGGACCGGAAGCGCCGCCATTGGCGCTCCTGTGGGACCGGATGCGGCTGAGTTCCGCCCCGGAAATTCAACGGTGGCCAGGTGGGTCCATGGGTGCCACGGCCGCCCCCGGTTGACCTTCGTGCTCTCCTTGGTGGCGCCGCCGCCGGGGCGGGGGGACGGCGAGAACACCCGCTACCTCCTCGTCGGTGCGGGCCGACTACCGCTTCGACCCGTCGACTGCTCGACCGAACCTGGCCGAGCCCGTCCTCGTTCGTCGGAGCGGTCGGCGACGCCCCGCCTCAGCCCAGGCCCCGAAGCATCAGGTGCCAGTAGAAGGCGGGGAGACCGAATCGCTTGAGGATCCACATGTCGGACCGCTCGCGCTGGGTGTCGATCAGCGGGATGGTGGGGTGGGGCGCCATGCTGTAGTCGAACTCCGCCAGCACCATCTTGCCCTTGGCCGTGGTGAACGGACAGGCCGCATATCCGTCGTAGCGCGCCGTCGTCTCCCGGCCGCCCAGGAACGCCAAGAGGTTGGACACCACCACCGGAGCCTGCCGGCGGATGGCGGCACCGGTCTTGGACGTGGGTGCATCGCACACGTCGCCCAGAGCGAAGACGTTCGGGTACCGGACGTGCTGCATCCGATGCCGGTCCACCGGCACCCAGCCGAAGGCGCCCGGACCGCCGAGCGGGCTGGAGCGCACGAACGCCGGGGCCCGCTGGGGCGGGACGGCGTGGAGCAGGTCGTAGTGCAGCTCGACCTCCGCTCCCGCCCCATCGCCCGCGGCGCCGGTGGTGAAGTGGGCCGTCCGCCCATCCGGGTCCACCCGCACCAGCTCGTGCCCGAACCGGGCGTCGATCCCGTAGCGCTCAACCACCCCTTCGAGCACCCGGGCGAACTCCGGAACCCCGAAGATGCCGCCGGCGCCGGTGACGAACCGGGCGGTCGTCGCCCCCAGCACGCTGGTACGCCTCCAGTGGTCGCAGGCAAGGTAGGCGGCCTTCTGTGGTGCCCCCGGGCACTTGATCGGCGACCCGGGTGCGGCGAAGACCGCCTCCCCGCCGCGGAACCTCCGCACCAGCTCGAACGTCTTCGGGGCCAGCTCCGCCGTGTAGTTGGTCGTCCCGAACGGGGTGGCCATGGCCTCGGCCAACCCGGGGACGAGCTCCCAGGCCAGCTCGATGCCCGGGCACAGGACGAGCGCGTCGTACTCGATCCGGGCACCGGACCCGGTCACCACCGCCTGGCCCTCGGGGTCGAGCTCCACGACCGGGTCCGGCACCCAACGGATCCCACGCGGTACGACTGAGCTCTCGGGTCGTTGGGTCCGTTCGATCGCCGTCACCCCGGCGCCGACCAACGTCCACAGGGGCTGATACGAGTGGACGGCCGCCGGGTCCACCAGCACGACGTCTTCCATCCCCTGACGGCGCAGCCGGGCGGCCACGCTGATCCCGGCCGTCCCGCCGCCGACGATCACCACTCGATGGTGCATGTCTCCTCCTCGCGGCCACCAACTCGCGCGGCCCACATTGTTGAGTAGATTACTCAACTAGTATACATTTAGTGAAGCACCTGATGTCTACGCAGCCACCGGCGTCCGGCACACCGCACCGCGGACTGCCGGTCGGAACCGGGCCGGTCGGAACCGGGCCGGTCGGAACCGGGCCGGTCGGAACCGGGCCGGTCGGAACCGGGCCGGGCGGAACCGGGCCGGTCGGAACCGGTCCGGGGCGCGGGCGCCTGAGGCACCGCCTGGCTACGGTGCGGTGTCCCTATGATCGTGGCCGTGCACGGCTCCTGCCCCTCTCCCCAACCGGCCGTCCACCTCGCACTCGTGCTCCCGTCCACGGCCCGACTGCCCCGGATCCGTCGGTGAGCCCGTCAGGGAAGACGCCGGGGCCCGCCCGACGGCGCCCGACGTCGACCTCAGCCTTCGGGGTCGGGCGACGGGAGGCACACGACGCCTCGGGTTTCTACGCCCGGTTCACCCCGCCCGTGGTCTCCGACGACGACCGGGTGGCGACGTCCCCGGTCCGGGACACCATCTGGGCGGGGGACGCCCGGGCCATGGACGTGCACGGCACGCTCCCCGACGCCTCGGTCGCCCTGGTGGTCACCTCGCCCCCGTACTTCGCCGGCAAGGAGTACGAGGCCGCGCTCGGCGTGGGCCACATCCCCGCCGACTACGACGCCTACCTCCAGATGCTTCACGGGGTCTTCACCCAGTGCGCAGCCAAGCTCGAACCGGGGGGTCGCGTGGCGGTCAACGTGGCCAACCTCGGGCGAAAGCCCTACCGGTCGCTCGCCCGGGACGTCATCGACATCCTCGAGTCCATCGGCCTGCTGCTCCGGGGGGAGATCATCTGGCAGAAGAGCCACGCCGCCGGGGGCTCGTGCGCCTGGGGCACGTACCAACGGCCCGGCAACCCGGTCCTGCGCGACATCACCGAACGCATCGTGGTGGCGTCCAAGGGCCGCTTCGACCGGGCGGTGCCGCCCGACCAGCGGGCCGAGCGGGGCCTGCCCAGCCAGGGCTCGATCACCATGGACGAGTTCGTCGACGCCACCACCGACCTGTGGGACATCCCCGCCGAGTCCGCCACCCGCGTCGGGCACCCCGCGCCGTTCCCGGTCGAGATCCCCCGGCGCCTCATCGAGCTGTACACCTACCGGGGGGACCTGGTCCTCGACCCCTTCATGGGATCGGGCTCCACCGCGGTGGCCGCCGTGCGGACCGAGCGCCACTACGCCGGCTTCGACACCGACCCCGCCTATGTGGCCATGGCCGAGCGCCGGGTGGCGGCCGAGCGCGAGGCGCTCGCCGGAAGGTCCCGTCGTGGCGGCGGGCCCGGAACCGGGCCCCGGATGAACGGGGACGGCCCGGACGCAGGGGGTGGCGCCGACGCTCCCCGCATCGTGGTGCCGCCCACGCGGACCCGGTCTATCGGCCCGGCGACCGACGAGGACGGCGGCAACCCTGCCATGGCCGAGCGCAGGACCGGTCAGAAGGCCCGCCTGGTCGCCCTCCGCCAGCTCCAGTACGCCGAGTTCCGCGACATCGAGGACCAGGTGGTGCTGGCTGACCTCGGGGTCGACCTCGCCTTCCGGGCCCGGGACGCTGATGGGGGCACCTGGCTGTTCGACCTCTCGGGGGCGTACTCCGGCACCCGGCCGGGGCTGAAGCGTGCCGACGTGCTGTGGCGGTCGCTCGGCAAGGCCGGTGTGCTCCACGCGGCCCGACAGCGCGAGCCGCGCCGCGACGACCTCGGCCCGCTGGTGCTGCTCTCCACCGACCTCCCCGGCCCCCGGAGCGCGGGCGGCAAGGCCCTGGCGGCCGTGCGCCCCGACGACGGATCGGGGCCGGTGGCCGACGCCGTCGAACTACTCGACCCCGCAGGTGCGGAGCGGCTCCGGGTCCACGCCGCCGGACGCGTCACCCCCGGGTGACCGGGGCGGGGGAGCGGGGGCAGCGTCGTGCCCGATGACCGGACCACCGTCACCGAGCTGGCCACCGCACTCGGCACCCTCGGCGACCCCGGTCCGGCCGACGCACTCGGACGGCGGCCCCCTGAGCTCCGGATCGACGATGCAACCTGGGACCACCTGGCCACCCTCCACCGGGACGGCAGCTTCGCCACCGAGTTCGCCACCGCCTTCGCCAACGGCCAGGCCCTCCTCGAAGCAGAGGACGCCCTCGCCGGTCGCCGCCCGCGGGTGGTCGAGTGGACCGGCGGACGCCGACCGCCGGGGGACGAGGTCGCACCGATCGACGTCCGCATCGACCACGTCTACCTGGTGAGCTGCAAGTACCGCTCCGACATCCTCGCCAACGCCTCGCCGGCGCGCCTGTTCGACGGGCTGCTCGCCACCACCGGCAACTGGGACCGCGTCGACTGGTTCGCTACGGTGGCCCCGACAGAGCACCGCGCCCTGTACCGGTCCTGCTGCGCCGCCACCGGGCTCGATGACCTGCCTCCGGTGCCCGAGCAGTGCGACCGCGACCAGCGGCGCCGGCTCCGGGCCGCGCTGGCCGGACGCGCCTACCCGGATGCGGCGACCCGGGCCGCCTACGGTGACCTGTGCCGGGCGGTGAGCACCGCCTCGGCCGAGCGGTGGCGCCAGAGCCTCCGCCGATCCCGGATCTCCCCCGAGGCCATGGTCTGGCGGCTGCTGCGCATCGGGAGCGCCCCGTACTTCGTCCTCGGGACCGACGCCCGCACCGGCAGCCCGGTCCGGTTCCGCATCGCAGGCCCGTGGGACTGGCGGGACGAGTTCGAGCTGATCGACCTCCACGTGGAGGCGGGGTCCGCCGCCCAGCCCCGCGTCGACTGGCGGGTCCGCTACCGGCGCCGGAACCGCCGCAGTGCGGACGTACCCGCCGCCGTCGACGGGCACGTGGAGATCCGCTGGAGCCACGGCCGCTTCGCCCACCCACCCGAGGCCAAGGTGTACCTCGACACCCCGATGGCCGAGCTGCCCGGGTACCACCCGCTCGGTGGGTGCCCGGGCGACGAGGGGGTCCGGGTCCCCGCTGCCCCGGACGCCGCAGCCCCGGACGCCGGGGACCCGGAGAGAGGACAGGCCGCGCTCTGGTGACCGGCGCCGGCCGGGTGGCCGGCAGGTGGTCGGATCAACCTCCGGTGGTGCCGGGCGCGGCCGTGCCCGGCACCTCGCCGGCCGGTGCGTTCCCCGGCCCGTCGTCGGCCGGTACGCTCCCCAACGCCTCGCCCGACCCACCCACGCCCGCCTCGCCCGACCCGTCCCCGGCCGCTCCACCCGTCTTCCACCAGCGCAGTCCGAGACCGGGGAAGAGGACCACCGAGAGGATCCCCGCCGCCACCAGCGCGGCGGCGTTCGACGGCCGCATGCGCCCAGCGGACACCCCGATGCCGGTGATGACCACGATCAGGGGCAGCCCGGTCCCCGAGAAGAAGGCCAGGGCCGTGCGCTGGGCGGCCGGGAGCACCCGACGGTAGAGCACCAGGGTCGGCAGGCCCCGCACCACCAGCATCAGGGCCATGAAGAGCGGGATCCGCAGCAGCACGACCGGGCGGGTGGTGAACACGTGGAGGTCGAAGTGCATCCCGCTCACCACGAAGAAGGCCGGCACCAGAAAGCCGAACCCGATCGCCTCGAGCTTGAGGCGCACCACGTCTCCGTCCTCCCCCCGGGTGAACAGACGGATGACGATACCCGCCGAGAAGGCCCCGAGCAGGGTGTCGAGACCGAGCACGGTGGCCAGGTACACCAGCAGCATGATGAGCAGGATGGACACCCGCACCGGCAACTGAGCGCTGGAGTGGAGGTTCCTCTGGAGGAGATCGACCAGCCGGGGGGCTGCGGCCGGGCCGCCAGCAGCGCCGCCGCCACCGCCACCGCCAGGAAGGCGACGAGCAGCAGGGCGGTGAGGCGCGGGTCCTTGCGGGTCAGCAACAATGCCACCGCCACGATCGGGCCGAACTCCCCCACGGTCCCCACCGCCATCAGATGACGGCCGAAGGGGGTGTCCACCAGGCCGGCGTCGCGCACGATCGGGAGCAGGGTTCCCAGCGCGGTGGTGGTGAGCGCCAGGCCCACCACCACGGAGTCGAGGGCGAACCCGGTGGAGACGAGGGCGAAGGCGCCGACCAGGGCCAGGACGACCGAGAGCAGCCACCCCTCCCCGGCCAGACGGAGGGGCCTCCCGCGGACCCGCATCAGGTCGAGCTCGTAGCCGGCCAGGAACATCAAGAACCCCAGCCCGAAGTCGGCGAAGCTGTCGACCACCGTGCTCGGGTGGGCCAGGTTCAATACGGCCGGACCGAAGACGATGCCCAGGACGATCTCCAGCACGACGGCGGGGATGCCGATCCGGATGGTGAGCTCGGCCAGCATCGGGGCGGCCACCGCGATGGCGGCCACCAGCACCAGGGTGGGGATGAAGCTCATGAGGGGCCGCGCCGGGCCCGACCGCCGACGCGGTCCTCCGGGTGACGTCCCCCGGCCCGCCGGCAGTCCCCTGCCGTCGGTGCGGTGCTCACGGGGCGGGAGTGTACCGGCGCCGCCGCCCCATCCGCGGGACGGCGTGGCGTCTCCCGTGCCGGACCGGCGTGCCGTCGACCGGTGCCGGCATCCCGCGCACCGGTGTCCGACGTGCGGCTACGCCGGCGTCGCCGTGACGATCACATTGTCCGCGTAGCTGCCGCCGTGCGCCGTCTCCGTGAACGGCCCCCCGCAGGTCACCAGGACGAGCGTGGCCGGTCCCGAGTCGGAGAAGAGCGACCGGTGGACGACCGTGTTGGGCGACAGTCGGGGCGGGGAGGAGACCGTCCAGACGCTCTGGCTCCCGCTCCAGTTCACGACCACCTGGTCCCCCGGTACGAGCTGACCGATCTGTCCGAGTGCTCCCTCCCCCTGGCCGACCCAGTTGACATGGCCGGCCAACAGACTGACCCCGTCTCCGCCGGCCGGCGGGGAGTCGCGGTCCCAACCCACGTGGTGCACGTCGGCGGGAATGGTGAGCACCCCGTCCACCGGCTTCTCCGGTACCACCGGGGCGACTACGTCGAGCGCGGGAATGGAGACGCTCGCCACCTGCCCGGGGACCGTCGGGTGCCACGGCACGGCGGAGATGGCGACGGCGTCCGTCCGTCCGTCCGGTTGCCGCGGGCCGGCCAGCCGCACGGCCCGCTGATGGTCCAACAGCGCCTGCCGGCTGAGCTGCGAAGCCGGGCTGTCGGCCACCGACAGCCCGACGGCCGCGCCGCCGACGACCAGCAACGACAGACCGGCCGCGATCCCGGCGATCCGCGCGCGGCCCACTAGTCCGCCCGTCCGCTCCTCAGCCTCCGGACCGTCACGAGCAGCAACGCCGCTCCGGCTGCGATCAAAGCCAGACCCCAGTCCCACCACGACGTATGGCCGGCGGGCGGGGCGTGTGGCCCCGTGGTCAACAACACCGGCGGGTTGGAGGCCGCCGGGGTCGCGCTGGTGACAGCAGGCGGCACCGTGGTCGGTGTCGTGGTCGACGGCACCGTGGTCGGTGTCGTGGTCGACGGCACCGTGGTCGACGGCACCGTGGTCGGTGTCGTGGTCGGCTGGGTCGTGGTCGGCACCGTCTGCCCGACGGTGTAGGCGAAGCTGACACTGCCGTTGCCCTGCACTACCGCAACTGCGCCGGAAACCCCGGTGGCGCCCGCATACGCGTACCCGGAGCCACCACCCCCGGAGCCCGCAGTGCCCTGGTATACACAGTTCGACGGGTTCGCAGCCGAGCCGCCGCCCCCGCCGAAGTAGCCTCCCCCGCCCCCGCCCCCGCCGAACTGCGGCCCGACTCCGCCACCGCCTCCGGTAGTGCCGGTAAGGGTCATCGGGCCGCTCCCCGGGTGACCGTCCTCCGCCGCAGTGGCACCGGTCCCTCCGGACCCTCCCGCAGCAGATCCGCCCGCCCCGCCCCCGCCGCAGTTCGGGCTGTACGGGGCACCCTTTTGAGGCGGCACTCCGGCGCCGCCGCCCCCGCCGCCGCCCCAGATGCCCGTACCGTCGAAGCCACCGGCCCCACCGGCAGTGAGCAGCAGCTCGTTACCGGGGCCGAACACGAACGATCCTCCTCCCCCGGTCGCTCCCGTCGACCCTGGGATCGTGCCGATCCCCCCCGGCGCGCCACCTCCGTACACGGGGCCCGTGTCGGCACCACCGACCCCGAGCCCCTTCTGCCCGACCACGAGCGTCAGCGTGGTCCCAGGGCTCACCGGCAAGGTGGCGACGGTCTCCCCGCCGCCGGTCCCACTCCTTTCCGGGTCGGTACCACCCTCGGCGCCCTTCACGGTGGCGACCACCGACGTGACCCCGCTCGGGACCACGAACGTCTGGGCCGCACCGGTGAAGCCGTAACTCACGGTGCACGTGCCACCGCTGCAGGTGGCGGTCGGCCCGGCAGCACCGGCCGTCGCCACGCCGGAACCAGTCCATCCGGCCAGGACAGCGAGGACCCCCACCCCGACCATGACCAACGTCCGCTTCATGTCTGCCCCTCCGATCCACGCACGCACGCACGACAGCAGGCAGCCGCACCTCGCGACGACGAGCGCATCGGCGCACTCGACCGCCCGATGCTTCGCAAATGTCCGGAGCCGTTTCAAGGACCCGATGCCGGCCCGCCGGCGGTCCGCCGGCGGTCCACGCCCCGCGCGGCGGTTGCCGCCTCCGGTGCACCGCCCGCCGCTAGGATGACTGGCCTTCGAGCACTCCGGGACGTTCCGTTGGTCGACACAGTTGAGCGCATCTCCAGCCGGCCTCAGGGTCTCGGGGGTCCCGGCCCCCGCCACCGCGTGCGCGCCCGCAAGGAGCCCCTCTACCGCCGACGCCGGATGCTCGCCGCCGCCGCCGCCGTACTGGCGGTGGTGGTCCTGTGGGCGGTGGTCTCCCTCGGCATGGCGCTCACCAATCCGACCCTCGGGAGCTCGCTCCCGGCCCGGGCTGCCGAGTGGGCGCGCCAGAACGGCGGGGCGTCGATCATCAACAAGGTGGAGAACATCTGGTACAGCCACCACCCGCCGAAGATCGGCGGCACCGTCCCCAAGGGCGCCATCAAAACCCCGGTCACCGTCCCGGTGCCGGCGGTGACGTCGGGGCCGCCGCACCTGCCCGAGCCGGCCGCCATCGTCCCCTTCGCCAGCCCCGCCCTCCCCGGGGAGGGGCAGTGGTCCCCGGCCGGGCGCCTGGTCGACGGCATCCCGGCCGTCTACACCACCGAGCTGCGGCCCGATGCCATCCACACCAGCTACGTGGTCGGGGTGGCCTGGATGGACCCTGACCTGCTCCACGCCACCCTCTACTCCGGCAGCCAGATCCCGGGGGGCGGGCCCTACACCAACACCGCCCCCATCCCGCCGAACGCGGCCACCAGCCTGGTCGCCGCCTTCAACGCCGGGTTCCTCATGTCGGCGGCCAACGGCGGCTACTACACCGACGGCCAGACCATCCTCCCGTTGCGCAACGGCGCCGCCTCCGCGGTCATCTACAAGAACGGCTCGATGACCGTGGCCGACTGGGGCCGGGACGCGGTGATGACCCCGCAGGTGGCCTCGGTCCGCCAGAACCTCGACCTCATCGTCGACAACGGCCAGCCGGTGCACGGGCTGAACGCCAACGACACCACCCAGTGGGGCGCCACCCTCGGCGACCAGGTCTACGTCTACCGGTCCGGCCTCGGGGTGACCGGCAACGGGGCCCTGGTCTACGTGGGGGGACCCGGCCTGAACATCACCGACCTGGCCAACCTGCTGGTCCGGGCCGGAGCGGTGCGGGCGATGGAGCTCGACATCAACACCGACTGGGTGAACTACTCCTCCTACACCCCTTCCACCCCGTACGGAGCGGCGACCCCGGCCAACGGGACGATGCTCCTCCCGGTCATGACCGGAGGCCCGGGGCGCTACTTCGCCTCGTGGTGGGCGCGTGACTTCTTCACCATGTCGTCGGCCTATCCGACACCGCCGAGCACGCCCACGACCACCGCCCCGACGAAGAAGAAGTAGCACCGCCGGCGGTCCGGCCACCGAACATCGGACCGGTCACCCGGATCAGGTCCGGCAGGCGGGCGTCGCCCCGGGGAGCCGGTGCCGGTAGCGGGCGACGATGCGGTACCCGGCCGGCGCCAGCCACGACAGCGGCGGTGCGAGCAGGGCGTGCCCGACGGACGACCACGGTCGACGGGCGGCGACGAGGGCCGCAGCGACCGCCCGGGGGCCCTCCTCGGAGCTCGCCCCCTCGATCCACCAGGCCGCCCGTTCGAAGTCGGCCCGGGTCAGACCCGCCCGGGCCGCCGCCTCCGGCGCCAGCCGCTGCCAGGGCACCGCCTCCGGGGAGCGCTCCACCGGCCAGCGGCGGGCGATCCACGCGGCCGACGAGGTGCAGAAGCCGCAGTCGCCGTCGTAGACGAGCAGGCGTCCGGGGGAGGCCCCCGCCCCGGCCTCGCCGCCCTCACGCCCCATGGACCGGACTCCCACCCCGGCCACCCTACCGTCGGTTGACCGGCCACCCCGCAGGGTGGGGCCCGCCGGAGTCGCTAGGATCGACGGAATGTCGAGCGCGAGGTGGCCCCGCCCGGCCCAGGTGCCGGGCGCCCACGGAGGCCCGCTGCATTGAGGGCGGACGACGCTCCGGGCGCCGGGTCCGACACCCCCGGACCTCACCTCGACCTCGATGCCTACCGGATGCTGGTGTCCGAGCTCACCGGCCAGGTCGAGGCGGTGGTCACCTCGGCAGTCGGCCGCGACGCCAGGGACCGCGTCGAGGCCCTGGTCGAGGCGCGCTCCGACGACCCGATCCTCGCAGCGGTGTTGGCCGCCACGCCCGACGGGCGGGACGCCGCCCTGAAGAAGCTGCTCGCCGAGGTCCACGACTACCGGCCGAACGACCGCAGCTCGGCGAGCGACGTACCGACGCTGGTCCGCATCTACCTGCTGTCGTTGATCGACGCCATCTGGTGGGCCGACTCCACCACCTTCCGGACCGACCACGACGTGCTCGCCTCCTCCGAGCTGGTGGAGTTGAACGCGCTGCGCCGCCGGGGTGTGCTCGACTTCACCTACCGGCTCCAGCCCAAGGGGCTCGCCGGCCGCAGCCGTGACTGGGCCCTGCGCCGGGCCATGCCCGGACGGCGTCCGCACACCGCCGGTGTCCGTTTCACCCGGGCCCGCCCGGAGCTGGTGGCGCTGCTGAACCAGATCGCCGGCGAGTTCGCCGGCCGGGCACCGGCGGGGACGCCGCGCCTGTGGGTGACCAGCCTCACCCGGAGCCTCCAGCACCAGCAGCGCCTGCGCGACCTCGGCTACGCGGCGATGATCCCGAGCGCCCACTGCTTCGGGTACGCGGCCGATGTCGAGATGCGGTGGTTCCGCCAGTTCGGCGCCGACGACACACTGGCCACCGTGCTGCTGGAGCACCAGGCCGCGGGACAGTGCAACGTGATCGACGAGGGGCAGGCCTGGCACGTCTGCATCGATCCGGGCGCGGTCGGCGAGCTGCAGCGGGCCTACCGCCGGCTGGGCGGGGGCTGAGCCCGGTGTGCGGCATCGCGTTGATCGTCGGACGGGGGGCGGACCGCGCCGTCTTCGACCGGATGATGGCGAGCATCCGGCCCCGGGGCGACGTGGAGGAGACGCTCTGCGAGGACGGGATGCTGCTCGGCACCCAGCGCCTGAAGATCGTCGACCGCGAGCACTCGGTGCAGCCGTGGGTCTCCGCCGACGGCCGGTGGGCCCTCTGCTACAACGGCGAGGTCTTCAACTACCGCGAGCTCCGGGAGGAGCTGGCCGCGCTCGGCCGTACCTTCCGCAGTACCGGGGACACCGAGGTCGTCCTCGAGGCGTTCCTCGAGTGGGGGGAGGAGGCGGTCCACCACCTGCGGGGGGAGTTCGCCTTCGCCGCCGTCGAACGGGACACCGCCCGGGTCTACCTGGCCCGTGACCCGATCGGGGTGAAGCCGCTCTACTGGTCCCACCTCGCCGGCCGGCTCAACGTCGCCTCCGAGGTCAAGGCCCTGGTGGTGGCGGGCGCCCCGATCCACGAGGTCCCCCCCGGCTCCCATGGCTGGGGCGCCCCGGGCACCCCCCCGGCGACGTCCCCCTACGTCGACCTGCTGCGCCTGGCCGAGGGCGAGCCGATGATCGACGACCCGGACGAGGCGTGCCGGCTGGTCCGCCAGGCGCTGGTGGACAGCATCCGGGTCCGGGTGGACACGGACCTCACGGTGGGGGTGATCCTCTCCGGCGGGCTCGACAGCACCCTCACCCTGCTCAACGTGCGCGAGATGCACCCCGACTGCGTGGCCTTCACCATCGGGACGGAGGACAGCGACGACCTCCGGTTCGCCCGGCGGCTGACCCGCGAGCTCGGGGTGCCCCACGAAGTGATCGAGCTGCGGCCGTCCGACATCCACCTCGACGACGTCCGGGCGACGGTGGCCATGTCGGAGCTGACCGAGTACGGCGACCTGATCAACGCGGTCGTCACCCGGCCGCTCTTCGAGCGGGTGCACCGCAGCGGGGTCAAGGTGGTGCTGTCCGGCGACGGCTCGGACGAGCTGTTCGGCGGCTACGACATGTACCGCCACGTGGGCGCCGACTTCGGCCAGCAGCTCTTCCGCCACAACATCCGCAACCTCAGCCGCACCGAGCTGCAGCGGGTGGACCGGATCTCCATGGGCCAGGGGGTGGAGGCCCGGGTCCCCTTCCTCGACCTCTCACTGGTGAAGCTCTCGCTCCGGGTGCCGCTCGAGTACAAGGTGCGGGACGGCGTGGAGAAGTGGGTGCTGCGCAACGGGTTCGCCGACGTGCTGCCCGACTACATCCGGCAACGTCCGAAGAACCCGATGTCCCACTCGTCGGGACTGCACGAGCGGATCCGCCTCTACCGCCCCCTGTTCGCCCGGCTCTACCGGTCCTACGGCTACGACCTGTTCGAGCCCATGCGCCGCGACTTCTCCTACGTCCTCGACCGCTACGACCGCGACCTCCCCCGGACCCTGGCCAGTGGCACCCTGGGCGACGACTACACCCCGGCCGAGCACGCCCGGGACCTGGCCGGGGCGATCAAGTGGAACCTGGCCGCCACCGCCCGCCGACTGGCCCGGTAGCCCGGTAGCCCGGTAGCCCGGTAGCCCGGGTCAGACCCCGGTGACCGGTGTCGGTGGCGGGCCCGCCACCGGGGCGAACATCTCGTCCGCTGGGCCGTGCCCCCGGTCGCATGCGTCCCCGCCGGCGGCGGTGCCGGCGTGGTCGGGCCCCGGGCCCGGGGCGGCGACGAGCCCGGCGCCGTAGTGGTGGCGGAGCATCGCCAGCAGCCAGTCGAGGGGGAGGTCCACGAAGGCGCCGCGGTCGCTCACGTACTCCATGTAGCGTCCCCCGCCGGCGGCGTTCTGGTGGAGCAGGGCGTCCTCCGTCCCGTCGAACTCGAGGGGGGCGACCCCGAACCGCTCGCACAGCTCGATGTTGAAGGTGGGCGTCGCCTTCACCCAGCGCCCACCGAGATGCAGCTCGGTGAAGCCGTGGCAGACGAAGAGATCGGTCCCCATGCGCTCGCGCAGCTTCTCGCTCTGGAGGTGGTTGCGCACGTCGGCGAACCCGACCCGGGCGGGGATGCCCACCGCACGCGCCGAGGCGGCCAGGAGCACCGCCTTCGGGACGCAGTAGGCCGCCTCCACGGTGGCAACCGTGGAGGCCCGGTAGGCCTCCGGGTCGCCCGACACCGAGTACGGGTCGTAGCGGATGCCGTCCCGGACCGCCCGGAAGAGGAGGGAGGCCCGTCGGGCCTCGTCGGCCGCACCGGCGGTGTGCCGCTCGGCAAACGCCACCACCACCGGGTGGCCGGAGTCGACGAACCGGGTCGGCCGGCGGTAGGCGTCGAGGTCGGTGGGCTGGAGCCCGGCCGGCGGGGCCGGCTCCCCGGCGGGGGCGTCCCCGTCCGGGTCAACCAGGGGGTCGGGGGTCGTGTCCACCGTGCCCATGGTAGGGCGGGCCGGCCCGGCGCCCGCTCAGCCGGCCGGACGGACGGCGACCCGGGTGACGGTCGAGAACGAGCACAGGTAGAGGTCGCGGTCGAACCCGACGGCGGGGAAGAGCACCGACTGGAGCGGGCTGCCGGTGTCCGCCCGGGCCAGCTCGGCGCCGGTGTCGATGTCGAGCACCACCACCTGCTCCGCCCCCCGGCCGGCGTCGAAGTCGCCGGTCACCAGCTCGCCGGTGTCCGGCAGGAGCACCAGGTGCGGGGCGTGGTCCTGGTCGCGCCGCCACCGGGGCGCCAGGGCGCCGTCGGCGCCGACGGTGAACGCCGCCAGCACCCCGTTGCCGCTGTCGTAGCCGACGGCGATCGCACGCCGCTCGTCCACCACCGGGGGGTTGGCGATGAGGCCCCCGGGGAGCCCGCAGATCTCGGCCATGGTCACCCCGCCGCTCGCCAGGTCGACCCGCACCAGGTGGAGCGGGGCCGTGGCCAGGCCGTGGCCCCGCAGGGTGCCGTCGTAGGCCTCCGACCCGTCGCCGTCGTCGAGGAACCAGGCGGCACCGGCGGCGAGGACGCAGTCCCATCCGTAGCCCTGGCCCTCCATCGTCCGGTAGACCGCACGGAATCCGTCGTCGAGCGCGAGCCCACCGTCCCAGCGCACCCGGAAGAGGCTGGTGTCGCCCACCACGAACACCGCCCCGCCGTCGGCCGAGAGCCGGGCGATGGAGGCCTCGGGCAGGTCGCAGGCTCCGACCACCTCGAGCCCCTCGGGCTCCAGCGCCACGAGCCGGCACGGGTGGCGATCCTCCGGCGCCACCGGCGCCCCGGGCCTCGACCCGCCGAAGTCCTTGGTGACCAGGGTGCCGTCCGCCAGCACCACGAACCCGTTGTAGGGGAGCCGGCGGGGGAGCTCCCGGGAGGCCAGCACGGCGAGATCGGGTCCGAGGCGGTGGGCGTGGTTGCCGAACACCACGTGCAGCGAGCCGTCGGCGTGGGCGGCGATGCTCCCCGGCCAGGCGGGACCACCGGCCAGCTCCCCCGACGTGGCCAGCGGCTCCAGGGTGACCGGGTCGATGCGCTCCACCACGCTGACCGCTTCGCCACCGCCGGTATGGCGCAGCAGGTACAGCTCCCCGGGGTCGCGGGTGACGACCATGGTGGCCGCCACCACCTGCCGGGCCGTCACCTCGAGGTGGTCGCCGGGCCCGACCCCCAGGCCCCGGGGACCGGAGGCGGGTACCTGGCGACGGGCCGGCCCTCCGTCCTCGCACGACCACGGCCCAGGCCGGTACCCGCGGAGACCGTCTCCGGGAGGGGAAAGAGGGGTGGCGTCCTGCGGTCCACCCGCGCTCAGACCGGAGCCTCCACGTCGAGGCGGACCCGGCGGGCCGGCGGCTGGCTGTCCCACAGGTCGGCGACCAGGTCGTCGCGGAGGGAGCGCGTGGCGGGGTCGTCCCAGCGGTTGTGCTGCTGCAGCGGGTCGCCCACCAGGTCGTAGAGCTCGCCTTCGGTGCCGTCGTGGCAGGTGCCGGGCAGGTAGGCGGTGCAGACCCACCCGCCGCGGGTGACCGTCCGGAGGTGGACGTCGACCCCGAACAGCTCGCTGTCCCACTCGGTCAGCACCTGCTCGAACCCCCGGGCGTCCGCGTCCGCATCGTCCACCGGCAGGCGCCGGCCCTGCATCCACTCCGCCGGCTCGACGCCGGCGATGGCGCAGAAGGTGGGGGCGAGGTCGACCAGCCCCACCGGTCGGGTGACCACCGCCGCCCCGGCGCCGGACGAGGGGGCCGGGCGCCACACCAGGGGCAGGCGCATCAGCGCGTCCACGTGGTACGGCCCCTTGAAGAGCAGGCCGAAGTCGCCCCCCAGCTCGCCGTGGTCGGTGGTGAACACCACGTCCACGTCGTCGGCCCAGCCCCGGGCGGCGATCCGGGCCAGCACCCGGCCCAGCGCCTCGTCGATGAGCTCGCACTCCACCGCGTTGCGGGCGGTGACCTCGCGGACCTGGTCGGCGGTGAGCGTGGCCGGGACCCAGGCGGCCGGGGCCTCGTAGTTGGAGACCAGGGCCCCGTCGTACCAGAGCCGCCAGTGCCGCGGCTTGCCGTCGAGGATCCGCTCCCGCTCGGCAGCCGACTCCGGGTAGCCGTCCGGCAGGGGCACCTGGTGCCAGTCGATCCGGCCCACCTCGGACTGGGGGGGGTCCCACGGGTGGTGCGGATCGGGGAAGCTCATCCAGCAGAACCAGTCGTCGTCGGCGTCGAGACCGTCGAGCCAGGCGACGGTCCGGTCCGCCACCCAGTCGGTGTGGTAGATCCCCCGGTCGATCGGGTTGACCTTCACCTGCGGGGCGCCGGTGTCCCCGCCGCCGGCCGCGTTGACCTGCAGGGAGGCGTCGAGGGTGGCGTAGTAGCCGCCGACCGCCTCGGGGTGCTCGGCAGCCAGCCACCGGGCGTAGTGGAGCGGTCCGGCCGCCCCGTGGGTGGCGAACTCGAGGTGCTCGAAGCCGCGGTGGGCCCCTCCGTCGGGGGTGGTGCCGCGGCGACTGAGGGCGTTCTCGGGGAAGCGGAGGAAGGGGTCCAGGTACGGCTCGAAGTGCGCCTTGCCCACCAGGGCGGTGCGGTAGCCGGCGTCGCGCAGCCGCTCGGCGAACGAGGGTGCGTCCTCCGGCAGCGGCACGCCGTTCATCCACACCCCGTGGGTGGTGGGGAGCTGGCCGGTGAGGATGGTCGAGCGCGACGGCATGCAGACCACCGACTGGGGATGGGCCCGCTCGTAGCGGACGCCGGCGGCGGCCAGGGCGTCGACCACCGGGGTGCGGGCCAGCGTCCCGCCGTTGCAGCCGAGGGTGTCGAACCGCTGCTGGTCGGTGGTCACCAGGAGGATCTTGCGGCGTCCCATCAGGTCTCCTCCGGGCTCGATTCCATGCGCTGCTTGAGGGTGCGCAGCCCGGTGCCGGCGGCCCCGGCGATGACCAGCGCCATCACCGCCGGATCGGCGTCGGTGCCGTAGACGACCAGGCTCGACCCGTCCTCGAGGGCCAGCACGTCGATGGTCCCGAGGTGCTCGCGGAACAGGGACGAGGTCACCCGGTACTGGAACCGGCGCTGGAGCGGGTCGACGGTGAGGATCCGCTCGGGCATGGGGATCCCCGACCCGGTGACGATGGTCCGCTGGTCGCCCTCGACGGTGGCGGAGACGATCCCGGGGAACCACTCGGCCAGCCGGGCCGGATCGCCGACCACCGCCCAGACCTCGTCGGGCGGCCGGGCGATGGTCACCTGGCGGCGGACCGAGCCGCGGGCGGCGGTCACCGTGCCGCCCGGCCGGACGGACCGTCCTCGGCGGCGAACAGGGCGTCGATCGCTCCGGCCATCACCTTGCGCGCCCGCTCCACGCCGAACCCGTGGGCGTGGCGGAGGAGCTGGTGGGACTCGAACGAGGTGAGCACGTCGGCGGCGGCCAGCACCTCCGCCGCCCGCCCGTCCTCCATCGCCGCCAGCTCGAGGGCGAACAGGGCGCGCACCTGGTCGCGCAGGTAGGCGCGGTTGCGGGCCAGCTCGGCGGCCAGCAACGGCGTGAACGGGGCCCGCATCCGCGACACGGTCGCCGCGGCGGCCACCGCGCCGAACAGGCGGAACCGCTGAGCGACGAGGGCGTCGATCCGCGTGCGCCTGGGATCGCCCGGACCGGCGGAGACGGGGAGGAGGGGGAGGGCCCGTTCCTCCTGGCGGGCCACCGCCGCCCGGCTCAGGTCGTCGACGTCGTCGAAGTACCGGAACAGCGAGCGGGGGGACAGGCCGGCCCGCTCGGCGATGTCGACGGCACTCGGCCGGAGGTTGCCGTCGCGGTAGAGGTCGAGGAGGGCGTCCACCGCCGCCTGACGGTTCCGCTCGCGCCGCAGGTGGCGCCCGTCGCTCTCGGGGGCGCCGGGCTCCACCGGGATGGCGACGGCACCGTCCGGCGTGGCGGCCCGGGAGGTCATATGGTGAACGCCAGGCGGGTCGCGAGCCGGCGGGCCAGCTCCGGGTCGCCGCCCAGCTCCACGTTGGCCAGCTCCGCCTCCGGGTCGACCCTGCCCCCGGCCAGGCGGAGGAAGAGGGTCGAGGGGAGGGAGACGGACGCGGTCGCCGGCCCGTCCAGCGAGGCGACCACCCGGGCCCGGCCGTCGACCAGCACGTGCACGTCGCGGTGGATCGGACCGGTGAGGTGGATGGACACCGACGAGCCGTCGGGTGCCCCGACCCGCTTGCCCACCACGTAGCCGAGCGACCCCACCACCTCGGCCAGCGACTGCTCGGCCACCGGGCCGTCCTCGTCGCCCGGGCGACCGACCGCGGCCCGGACGTCGTGCTCGTGCATCCAGCAGTCGAAGACCCGGATCTCCATGAAGCGCCCGTAGGTGGCCTGGCCCACCGGGGTCCACGAGGGCGCGTCGAAGTCGTCCGCGCCCATCGCCTCCAGCGCCGCCAGCCGCCGGGCGGTGACCTCGCTGAAGTCGGCCAGCAGCTCGGCGTGGGAGCGGGCCCGCAGCGCCACCACCCAGCCCTCGTTGACCCGGGCGATGTCGTTGCGGACGTGCTCGCCGGCGCGGTCGGCGGGAGGGGGCTCAGGGGCCCGCTCGCCGGAGAGCATCCGCTCGGTGCCCACCAGGTGGGCGACCACGTCGTGGACGTCCCACCCGGGCAGGGCGGGGCGCTCCCACTCCCCGTCGGTCAGCGTGGCGAGCAGCTCCGCCATCGACGACCAGGCCGTGGCGAGCAACCCCACCAGGCGGTCCTTTCCGGTGGACGCTCCCCCGTCCTGTGCCGGCCCGTCTGCGCTCCCGGGTGCGGCGGACGGGTTCGGGTCAGGCATGGGTTGGGCCTCCTGGCTGAGCGGGCTCGGGATCCGACGGCGGGACCGGGCCGGCCGGCGGGGCCGGGGAACGGGTGTCGCCCAGCTTGGTGAAGTCGACCACCTTGCCCCGGTTGACGCTCACCCAGTCACGGGCCTCGAGGTAGGGCCGGAACGTCTCCACGATGAACTGCTCGTCGGCCTTGGACTTGGGGCGCTGCAGCTCGTAGAGGTGGGGGAACTCGCTCCAGGCCACCACCGCGTCCCACAGGCGCACGGCGGCGTCCCCCGTCGGAGGGTCGAGGAGCACCGGGCCGAACAGGCACTGGCCGTCGGGCAGGAAGAGGGTGGGCACCCCGTAGCCACCGGCGTCGACCACCCGGCGGTGCTCGGCGAGCACCTCGTCGCCCGTGCTCGGGTCGGCGATCGCCTGGTCGACCAGGGCGGGGTCGAAGCCCAGCTCGGCGAGGAGCGCCCGGGCCACGGCCGGCTCGTGCGGCTTGTGCCCCTCGACGTGGAGCGCCCGGCCGGCGCGGGCGTACCAGGCGTCGAGATCGGCCATGTCGTGGCGGCGCAGCAGGGCGCCGATCCGCATCATCGACCATCCGTACGACCAGGGCCGCTCCCACGGGTGCTTCTTCCCCTCGGCCCGGTTGACCTCCTCGAGGCTGAAGAACCGCCACCGCACCTCGAGGCCGGTCCGGGCGCGCACCTCGCTGATCCACCGGGAGGTCTGGTAGGCGAACGGGCACATCACGTCGAAGTGGAAGTCCACCCACGGGACGGCGGCGGGGCCGCCTGCAGGCGTGCCGCGCCCCGTCGCGGCAGGCACGGCGTCGTGACCCATGGGCAGAACGTAACAGTTGACACTTGGCATGACAAGTGATTCAGTGACCCCGATGACGGGCCGGCGTGGGCCGCCCCCGGACGGAGGAGCCACCATGGACGTTGTCCGGACACCCGACGAGCGCTTCGCCGAGCTTCCCGGCTACCCGTTCCCCCCACACTACGCCGACATCGACGACGGGGACGGGGACGGGGGGAGCCTGCGGGTCCACTACCTCGACGAGGGGCCCCGCGACGCCGCCCCGGTGCTGCTCATGCACGGCGAGCCGTCGTGGTCCTACCTCTACCGGACGATGATCCCGGTGCTGGTGGAGGCGGGCCACCGCTGCATCGCCCCCGACCTGGTCGGGTTCGGGCGCAGCGACAAGCCCACCGGGCGCGGCGACTACACCTATGCCCGCCACGTGGCGTGGATGGCCCAGCTCGTCTTCGACCGGCTCGACCTGTCGGACGCCACCTTCTTCGGCCCGGGCTGGGGCGGCCTGGTCGGGGTGCGCCCGGTGACCGCCGATCCCGACCGGTTCGGCCGGGTGGGGGGGGCCAA
>Ga0080006_1189318_pt1 | contig 23766 bp, 15 predicted proteins | sample RS3BMetagenome_FD_69209 | JGI IMG/M metagenome (GOLD analysis project Ga0080006, IMG submission 69209) | Ferric oxide microbial mat and aquatic microbial communities from Rainbow Spring, Yellowstone National Park, USA - RS3B (SPADES... ...
CAGCTTGACGATGCTTCAGCCCGTGCCGACATTTGCGGCTGTAAAGTCGCACCGATCACCGCTTTTGAATTTGACCAAGGCGCCGATCACGCTGACGCTGCAGGTGCTGAACGCTCCGAACGAAATCAGTTCTGTTGGGAAGCAGGCGGCAGCGTTCGAGAAACTGCATCCGAACATTCATATCAAGGTGGAGGCTTCGGCCCAAGCGGGGAACACGCAGGCGCAGATCGCGGCAGCGGTGGCGCACACCCTTCCCGATATGCTGTGGACTGCCGATGTTTTAACTGAGGAAGAGGCGACGCACGGAATTCTCTTGAATCTTTCTCCATATATGAAGGCGTACGGGTACAATCAGTCCGAGTTTCAGTCGGGCATGATGAAACTCGGGCAGTGGAGCGGGAACCAGTATGTCATTCCGCGTGGATTTGATCAGGTCATGGTCGAGTACAACCCGACGCTCTTTGCCAAGTTTCACGTGGCGCTTCCGAAGGAAGGGTGGACGTGGACGCAGTTTTTGGCCGATTCGAAGGCGCTGACCCGTAAAGTGGGTAACACCCAGTACTACGGTGTTGGTAGCAACGCGACCAACTCGTGGTATGCGATCTATGACCCATTCATGCGCATGTACGGAGGCCATATCCTCTCGAAGGATGGCAAGACCTCAACTGTGGATTCACCGGCCGTCATTAAAGGCGTGGCCACGATGATGGATTTTGCGCGAGCGGATACATCCTGGTTTGAGAATCTGCCTAAAGATCCATTTATGTCTGGCTTGGCCGCCATGGATTTTGCTGTGCGCCCGCAAGTCATGGGTCAGTTGAATGCGGCGCGAACCCAGTGGAATGTCAACGCGAAGATCAACTTCGTTAACTTCCCACTGCTCTATCCGAATCCACAAATCGGCGCGGGCATGAGCGGATACGCTGTCACGACGGATTGCAAGTATCCTAAAGAAGCGGCTGCTTTCATGATGTTCCTGCTCAGCCCGCAGGGTGAGTTGATTCGTTCACGGGCGGCTGGTTCTGTTCCCATTCGATTGGACTTGAAGAGCAATACAGTTTGGCGGCAGGCGATTGACGTAGGGTATCCTTTGAATGAAAACGCGTTTGTCGATTACTCGAAGTACGACAGCTTTCCACCAAACGCGCCTGTGGCTGCGGTCGGTCCCATTGAGACGGCCATCCAGAATTCGTTCACGGAAATTCAGCTGCAGAAGATGACGGTGGTCGCCGCCATGAAGCAACTCGCGTCCCAGATCAACGCGCAGTTGGCGAATAACTAGCGTTTAGCGGCGATAGAGTGCGCGGGTAGCCCCCCGCACTCTATCCTCGCAAGAAAGTCGATGCCTTATGGAAGGTGGGGTGGGTCGCTTTGCCGAGGTTGCGAGTGCACAGAGCGAAGCAGCACCTTGTAGGCTACATGTTTATTCTGCCGGTTGTTCTCGGCTTGGTGGTGTGGACGTTTGGTCCCATGATCCTGTCCCTGTATTACTCTCTGACTAAGTACGACATGTTGAGCCCTCCCGCGTTTGTGGGTACGCAAAACTACGCCAATCTCTTTCAGGATCCCTCGTTTTTAAATTCTATCGAGGTGACCCTTATCTATACTGTGGTTTCAGTTCCGTTGGGGTTGATCTGCGGACTGGGCCTTGCTTTGCTCTTGAATCAAAAGGTGCCCGGCATGCGGATCTTTCGGACGATCTTTTATTTGCCTGTTATTGTTCCCGCTATCGCCAGTTCTGAGCTCTGGCTTGATATGTTTTCGCCGAATCAATACGGAATCGTCAACACGATTCTGATGAATCTGCACATCATCAATCAGCCGTATGCGTTCTTTACAGAACCCTCCACTGCACTGATCTCCCTCATCTACATGAGTCTTTGGGGAATGGGGGGCGGCATGCTGATTTGGCTGGCTGGACTGCAAAGCGTCCCCCTGGAATTGTATGAAGCGGCGAAAGTCGATGGTGCTGGGCGCGCGCGGCAGTTCTTTCGCATCACCTTGCCACTCTTGACGCCTACGATCTTCTTTAATATGGTGACCGGCATGATCGGGACGCTGCAGATCTTTGTTCAAAGTTTGGTGTTGGGCGGAGTGGATGGAAACCCCCTGGGAGCGCTCGATTTTATCTCGTTGTTTATCTACCGCCATGCTTTTAGCTACTTTCAGATGGGTTTTGCTTCAGCGGCAGGATGGGTTCTCTTCCTCTTCATCATGCTGTTGACGATATTGGTATTTTGGTCAAGTCGAAAATGGGTGTATTACGAGGGAGATGTGCAGCGATGATCGATGTTGCCGAACCCGGTTTGAGAAAGACAATTTCGCGAAGGACGCCTTTTGCGACGGGTGGAAAGTTGCGTAAAGGCATCATTTTTCTCGTCCTGTGCGTGTTGGCGGCCATGTTTTTGTTCCCCTTTTTTTGGATCGTGTCATCGGCATTGCAAACGACCCAAGAACAGCAATCATTGCCGCTTACTTGGTTGCCCACCAAGGCTCAATGGAACAACTTTCAAGTGGCTTGGAACACGCTGCCGTTCACTCGCTATCTGCTTAACAGCATGCTGATCGTCACGGGATCAACCATCGGGGCCGTGGCATCGGCGGCGTGGTGCGCCTATGGATTCGCGCGCTTGCGTTTTATGGGGCGCACTGTGTGGTTCTACATCACATTATCCACGCTGATGCTTCCCGGAACGCTGACGATGATCCCTGTCTACTTGATCATGAAGGATCTGGGGTGGCTGAACACGTACTATCCTTTGATTGTGCCTGCTTGGTTTGGTGGTGGTGCTTACAACATTTTTTTGCTGCACCAGTTCATGAAAGGAATTCCTGTGGAACTGGAAGAGGCGGCTAAAATCGATGGTGCTTCGATCGTGCGCATCTTCTTTCAAATTATCGTACCGAGCATCAAACCGGCCTTGGCGATCGTCGCATGGGGTACGGCGTTGGCTTCCTGGGGCGACATTTTGGGTCCGATCATCTACATCACAGACGCGAACAAATGGACGTTCGCGCAGGCTATTCAGGTGTTTCCAGGCAGTATGCCATCCGGCTGGGGGAGCCAACTGGAGATGGCCATCGCCGTTGTGTTCATGATCCCTGTAGTCGTCGGATTTTTCCTTTTGCAGCGGTGGCTCATCGAAGGGATCCAACTGGCTGGTGTCAATCGGTGACGAGAGGCCGACCCCACACGGTCACTATATCTAAGATGGCGGAGATGACAACTTCATGAATAGACGCGATGACATGGTACAGGAGAGAGTCCAGGAATCTCGAATTGAGATCTTGCCGCCCGCTTGGGTCTGGCATCCTGAACGAGAGCGCCGACTGTGCACAACGCTGCGAAGATCGTTTCATCTCTTGCATGACGTCGAGAACGCTTCACTGAAACTGGCTGTTACCGGTGCCGTCACGGTGGAATTGGACGGTCGACACGTGGCCTTTGTTGCTGAATCCGCGGCAACGGTCGCCGCCTATGTAGACATAGAACAGTTCCCCAGGCAGCTGATGGCCGGCCAGCACACGGTTTGCTTCCAGATCGCCTGCACCGAGCCGATGCCAGTCGCGCCCGTCAGCATTCATTTGCACGAGAGATCTGTGGGATTCAATGCATTTGTTACGGGAGATGGCTTTTACTTACCGACCGACGGGACATGGGAAGCGGATGAGGCAACCGCGACAGAGGTTTGCCGTTACGGGGAGGAGCCATATGGTGACCTGGAGGCGTCGCCAGGCTGGTTTGTGGTGGGCGGGTATGGAGACATCCGTGCGACCGTCATAGAAGGTGTTTCCGTTACGAAGTCGGAAGACCTTGCCGTGTTGAGTCGTGACGGCGCCTGGTTGATTACAGGGCTCCTCAAGCAAGACATCGAGTCCCCCACCATACTGCGGGATGCTCGTCAAATTTTCTATCATCTTCGAAAGCAGGATGAGTGGAAGCAGCTTCGTCAGTGGCAACGGTCGCTCTCCGGGCCAGCGCGACCCTTTATGGTGATCGATCTTGGTCGCGAGTATAACGCACGTTTTCACGTCGCGAATGTTGGATCGAGTTCCGTAGCCATCCTCTGGAATGCTGCGGAGTCAGTGACCGAACTTGAGCACTACGATCGCTGTATCACAGAATATGTGAAAGTGGATGCGGGTCAAGATGTTGTGGTCTTGGCGCAAGGCTATCGATATGCGCGAGTTGAGTTGTTCGGGCCTACGGGGGCAGGGTTTGCTTTGCGCTTGCTGTGGGAGCAGGCGTCAGTCGCGTTGACCCGATTGGGGTCTTTTCACAGCGACTTGCCGATCGCCAACGAGATTTTTGAAGTCTGTTGCCATACCAGCGCCGTGTGTCATCAGATGGGTCTATGGGACGGGATCAAGCGAGATAGATTGAACTGGGTGTATGACATCTATATGGCAGCCAAGTCCGAGTACGTTCTGTGGGGCGAATTGGATGTGTTGCGTCGTTCCTTGCGTGAATTGGGTGAAGGGACACCAGCGGGATACTGGATGAATGGGATTGAGTCTTACAGTCTGTGGTGGATGAACAGTCTCTGGGAGTACTTCTGGTATACCGGCGATTCATCTTTCATTGTGGAGCAAAAGGCGTTGCTCCATAGGCATCTGGCACAGGTGCGAGGCGCTTTGGATCCAGATACAGGGGTTTTTCGGGATGTACAGCACCCGTTTATAGAGTGGGTTCCGATGGCCGAACGCGAGGCCCGTTTGGCGCTGCACGCTGTTTTGCTGGTGACCCTAGGGAATCTTGAAAAACTGGAACGATGCGTCCCCGATCTGCAGTTGCAAATCAACTGGGTCTTGCCCATCCTACCTGCACAAGACTTCCTGCAAGCGAAAACCCCAATGGTGTGGGCGCTCGGAGCCGCCTCAGGCGTTCTTGATGAGCCGATACTTGCCGATTTGTTGTCAAACTATCGTGTAGAGGATCCGATCACGCCGTTATCTGCATTTTGGCACGCGGAGTGGTGCTCCCTGATGGGGCTACAAGATCATGCCTGGGACATCATCCGCAAGGTCTGGGGTACAATGCTTGAACACGGTGCGACGACGTTTTGGGAATCGGTTGTGCTGGGCGATGCTGAAGACATTCACGACGCCTTAACAACATACAACGCCTATGCGTCTTACCGGATCAGTCTGTGTCATAGTTGGTCCAGCACGCCGGTACAGTGGTTCAGCCGTTTCGTCCTTGGAGTCATGCCGCTTGAACCTGGTTACAAAAAGGTTCGAATTTCCCCGCAGGCGTTGCCTGGCATGACGCGGTGCGAGGGCAGGGTGCCCACTCCGTATGGGCCAATCGTCGTCGAGTGGGCTGTCGATACGGAGGGTCTTCTCACCTATCGTACGGAGGTCCCAGATGGTGTCGAGGTCGTTGTGAATCAGGTTCTTACAACCGCCGTCTAGTCAGCTGTGAGGATTTTGAGAGGAGCTTTGATATGAACGACGTCTATACGACGTTCCAGCATCCCGACGCGACTTATCGCGGCAAACCGTTCTGGGCGTGGAATGGGGTGCTCGAGCGCAGCGAGTTGCGCAGACAGATACAGGTTTTCAAACAGATGGGGTTCGGCGGTTTTTTTATGCATTCACGTACGGGATTGGTTACAGAATATTTGGGTGATGACTGGTTCTCCATGGTCGGTGACTGCGTACACGAGGCCAAGCGTCTTGGGATGGAGGCTTGGCTGTATGATGAGGACCGTTGGCCGAGTGGCACGGCGGGCGGTTTCGTGACGCAGATTCCGGAGTTTCGGGCACGGCATCTGTACATGCAAGTGTACCCCAAGACGGCTTGGGCTGATCTGCAGGGGGCGTTGGGTGAGGGTGTGACAGCGACTTTTGCATGTCACCTCGAGGGTTTGGACTACGAAGAATTCGAACCCTATCTAGTAGGATCCGGTGAACCCCCGGGGGATCGGCATAACGCGATTCTCGTAGTATCCGTCGAGGAGATGCAACCGGAAGCTTTTTACAATGGTCAAACGTATGTAGACACCATGAATCGCAATGCGACGAACTTGTTTCTTGAACGAACCCATGAACTTTACGCAAAGCGTTACGGTGACGAGTTTGGCAGGACAGTGAAAGGAATCTTTACGGATGAACCGCATCGAGGGAGCTTGATGGATGGATTTGGTCTCAAGAACCCAGATGGTGGATGGCGTCTCCCTTTCACAGAACACTTGTTTGAGGAGTTTCAGAAGAGGTACGGTTATGATCTTCTGTTGTGCCTTCCTGCCTTGTTTTTGAGAAACGCGAACCAGATCGTGTCGCAAGTCAAATGGCACTACGTAGAACTTCTCCAACAACTGTTTCTCGAGAATTATCTGATCCCGCTCAATGAGTGGTGTGACAGGCATGGCCTTGTGCTGACCGGGCATGGTTTGCACGAAGACTCCATGTCCAGTCAAACCGCCATGACGGGGTCACTGATGCGACTTTATGAATACATGGGTCAGCCTGGTATCGACATCCTTACGGAAGGGAATCGCTGTTATTGGGTGGCAAAACAGATCTCCTCAGTGGGACGGCAACTCTCAAAGCCGTGGCGGTTGTCAGAACTCTATGGGTGCACCGGATGGCAGTTCGACTTTGCTGGTCACAAGGCCGTGGGAGACTGGCAAGCGCTGTTTGGCATCAATGTCCGCTGTCACCACTTGTCCTTCTATACGATGGCGGGGGAGGCGAAGCGTGACTATCCCGCTTCGATATCTGATCAATCGGCGTGGTGGCCCTATTATAAGGACGTCGAAACCTACTTTGCACGTCTTCAGTTTCTTCTTAGCCAAGGTGATCCCGTCTGCCAAGTGTTGGTCGTCCACCCGATCGAGAGTGTGTGGTGTCAAGTCCACGCGGGCTGGTCTCATGGGTTATCAGCGCAGTCCGAGCCAATCCAACGTCTTGAAGAGGACTTTCAGAACGTATTTCACTGGCTTAGTGAGTCGTTGATCGATTTCGACTATGGGGATGAGGACATTGTCGCTCGCCACGGTGCGATAGAATCGTGTGACGATCACGGGCGGCCACACTGTCGCATTGGTCAGGCTGTCTATCAGACCATCGTGGTCGCCGGACTTGTGACCATTCGCTCCTCTACAGTTGCCCTTCTTGAACAATTCGTCGAGGCTGGGGGACACGTCGTGTTCGCCGGAGCAGCTCCTCGTTATGTGGATGCAGTGCCCTCTTTGCGCGCGATGTCGCTTGCCGAACGCACGCAGAGTGTACCCCTGACCAGAGAGGCGTTGACCGCAGCATGCCAGACTGCCTCCTCGACCAGAGTACGGGCAGTCGTGGGAGACGAGCAGGCGACGGTGAGCGACCTCTTTTGTCAGACCCGTCGACAAGGGTCGGATTACACGGTGGTTCTCCTTAACGTGAATCGAAGTGAAGGCAAGAGGGGCGTTCGTCTATACTTTCCGTGGACGGGGCGCGTCGAGTGCTGGGACTGTCTCACGGGTGATCGCGTTGAAGTGCCCGTGTGTCGTAACGATGATGGCTGCTTCGTGGTGGCAGACTTCGCCCCCGGTGGCGAACGTGTCTTTCGCATATTGAATGATGTCGATGACGCCGTTGCGTTGGCAAAGGGGCCATGCGCAGAAGTCGTGCACTGCCTGGAGGGGCCCTTCAGGTACCGCTTGTCGGAGGCGAACGTTTGTGTCCTTGATCTGGCTCGTTATCGATGGCAAGGAGGGGACTGGGAGCCAGGCTCGGAGGTGCTTCAAATTGATCGTACCATTCGCCGTCTTTGCTCCCTTCCATTACGCGCAGGCGACATGATCCAACCATGGTGTACTCCGCGAGACCACACAACCGTTTTCGGACAATTGGAATTGGAGTTTGAATTCTTTGTGGACACGATTCCCCAAGGGCCTATCTCTCTTGCGATGGAGAATCCTGAGTCCTTTCAGTGCTGCCTCAACGGACACGCTGTGACGGCTGCTGCCTTCTCGGGGCGTTGGGTGGACATCTGCTTCAAAGTCGCACCGATTTCCTTGACTTGGCTTCGGCAAGGTGTCAATCGTCTGACCTTGTCAACGGAGTTTTGCGAATCTGTGGAACTGGAGTCGCTCTATCTTCTCGGAGATTTTGGTGTTCACGTTGCCGATACGGACAAGACGTTAATTGCTCTCCCTGGTGCCTTGTCAGCTTGCAATGTCGCTGAACAGGGGCTTCCCTTCTATTCTGGAGAGATTGTGTATGAACTTCCTGCCACCATTGTGGGCGACGACGCCCACGCACCTTCTGGTGCCTCTGTCCGTTTGTCGTTGCCGGACTTCGGAGGGGCTTGTGCTGTGGTAGCGACTGCTGATGGGACGTTTCAGAAGGTCTTACCTTGGCCACCTTATGAAACGAAGATTCCCATCGCTCCGGGCGGTGCCTGTGCGCTGGAGATCCGTGTGGTGCTCACAAGACGAAACACGTTTGGGCCACTCCATCTCTATCCTGCCCGTTCGCCTCACTACGGTCCGGAACATTTCGTGACGACCGGTGAGCAGTATCGGGATTCGTATCAACTGGTCCCCTCGGGTCTTCTTGAGTGCCCAAAGGTGATCGTCAGCACGTAGCACGTAAGGCGGAGTTGTTTGCGGATACGCCATCAGGCCCCGGAGGTCATCTCATGATGACTTCTGGGGCCTGATCAGGTGGACTTCTTCACATTGGCGGTTTCGAGTTCGCCACTAACGGGTAAAGGCTGTGGCCACGCCGCCGTCGACTGTCAACATGCAGCCCGTGGTTTTGGCAGATCGCGCGGAGGCAAAGAACAAGACCCCTTCTGCAATGTCGTCAGGCAATACATTGACCTGCAGTACGGTCCGCTTGCGATAGTAGTCATCCAGTTCGTCAGGGGCGATCCCATAGGTGGCGGCACGCTCTTGCCGCCAGGTCGAGTTCCAGATCTGCGAGCCTTGCAAGACGGCATCCGGAAGAATGCTGTTGACGCGGATGCCATACTCGCCCCCTTCTGCAGCAATGCAACGGGCCAGGTGCGTTTCGGCCGCCTTCGCTGTGCTGTAGGCCGCCACGTTCTTACCCGCGTACACGGAGTTCTTGGAACCGATAAATACCATCGTTCCACCTGTTCCCTGGCGTTTCATCAGTCCGAAGGCGGTTTTGGCAACGAGAAAATAGCCGGTTGCCAGGACGTTCATCGTCAAATTCCACTCGGCCACTGTCGTTTCATCCAGTGGGTTAGACGTCGCGAGGCCCGCGTTGTTGACGATCAGGTCCACACCGCCAAACGTTGCCGTCGCGAGTTCAAACGCGGCTTCCACTCTCTCGACCTGAGTCACGTCCATGTCGACGGCGATGGCCCGCATGGGGCCATAGAGGGCGTTGATCTCAGCCGCCACAGAACTGGCACCGTCGAGGTTGAGGTCCGCAATCACCAGGTGCATGCCGGCCGCTGCGAGCTTTCGACAGGTGGCACTGCCGATGCCCCCGGCACCGCCTGTGACCAGGCCGACCTGACGCGCTAATTCGCCTTCTGGTGGGGCCAAGCTCAACTTATAGAGTTCCAGCGGCCAATACTCCACTTTGTAAGACTCTTGCTCACTCAAGGAGACGAAACCACCCAACGTCACGGCACCACGCATCACTGCAATCGCCCGCTGATACAGTTGGCGACTGATATCGGCATGCACCCACGATTTGCCGGTGTTGATCATGCCGACTCCCGGGATGAGAATGACGCGGGGGCCCGCGTCGGATATGACATCTCCTTCGTCGTGGTGTCTCTGAAAATAGTCTCTATACGAATCCTGGTAGGCGCAAATTCCCGTCCGAACTGCGGCGACTAGGTCCTCCGCACTTTGTTCACCGGGTGTCCAGTCCACCCACAGGGGGACCCGTTTGGTGTGAACTAAGTGATCGGGGCAGGCGGCGCCCACCTGCGACAGCGCAGCGCCTTTGTCGCTGCATACGAACTCCAACACGGCGTCGCTGTCGTCGTACAAGGTCAACATCCGCTTCGTCTGACCGATGGCACCGCGCACGACAGGGAGGAGATCGATCACCAGGGCCCGACGGTCTGAGGCAGACAAAGGCGCCACGCGCGCGCGGCCAAAAGGGCTTCCAGTCGGGTCGCTCGCGGCGGATGCCCGCTGCGCAATGTACGCGTGCGCCTCTTGGATCACGGCAAGCGTCTGCTTCTGGCAGGACTCGCTCGTGTCTCCCCATGTGACCAAACCATGTTTCTCCATGAGGACAAGTTCAGCGTGGGGATGACTTGCGACGCCTTGTGCAATCATTTTGGATAACGCAAATCCAGGGCGAATATACGGAACCCAGACCATCCGGTCACCGAAGAGTTGGGTTGCCAACTCACGACCGCCAGGCGCGCAACAAAGGCTGATAATGGCGTCGGGATGCGTATGATCGACGTGTGCGAAGGGAAGGAAGGCATGCAGCAGCGTCTCGATCGAGGCACGCGGATGATGCGGGTCCAGCATGCACTTCTCCAGGTAGGCGACCATCTCTTCGTCACTCAGTTGCTCGCGCTCGAACAAGGGGAGGACGTCATCCAACCGCAGCGCGGTAAAACTTCGCGCCGTGGCCACGGCGAGATCGGAGCCGCTACCCTTTACCCACAAGACATCGGTGATGCGGCCGCGAAAATCGGTCTGCCTTACCTTTGAAGAGGTGTTGCCCCCACCAAAGTTGCACACGGAGCGGTCTGCGCCGAGCAGACGAGAGCGGCGGACGAGCTCGTTCAAGCCACCGCCATCGGTTTGCATGGTTTGTATGCGTTCGTCACTATTCATGGAAAAGGGCCTCCAGACGCGGACCGGTCGTATGTCCCGCTGCGTCGTTTATTTGTTGACAATGGCAGTTTATCATAGTTTGAATGTCTTTGTATATCCGAATTTTATTTCTGTTTATTTATTTCTTGTTGACTTTTCTGCTTTGTTGGCCTATTTTCAGAGTGTCTCGATGTTACCCAAAACGGGGGTAGGACTCCGCTAGATGTCCTCGCCGTGTCGAGTCGGATTGAGTCTGGGGTAGAGCGGGGATGAGCTCGAGGAGGCGTACTGGTGAGCGAGATGGAGTATCGGGCGTTTTGCGAGAGACAGAGGGACCGCGGGATCGATCTTTTGCAGGCAACGCGACGGTTGCAGTCACTACGGATCGAAACGCCCTCATGGGGGTATGGGGATTCGGGAACACGCTTCAAGGTGTTCCGGAAAGTGGGCGTCCCTCGCGATCCCTACGAAAAACTCGATGACGCAGCGCAGGTCCAGCGGTGGACCGGACTGTGTCCCACCGTTGCCATTCACATTCCGTGGGATCGCGTCAGCGACTATGCGACCTTGCGAGAGGCGGCTTGCGAGCGGGGGTTGGAGATCGGTGCCGTCAATCCCAATCTTTTTCAAGAGGATGACTATCAGTTTGGCAGTGTCTGCAACAGTGACCCACGGGTGCGTCGCGCTGCGGCTGCGCACTTGCTGGAGTGTGTGCAAGTAGCGCGCGAGGTGCAGTCTTCCAGCTTGAGCTTATGGTTTGCGGACGGGACCAACTATCCGGGCCAGGCCGATATCGTCTCGCGCAAGCACTGGCTGCAAGAGGCGCTCTCGACGCTGTATCAGGCCCTGGACCCGGGCATGCGCATGCTGATTGAGTACAAATTTTTTGAACCCGCTTTCTATCACACGGATCTTGCTGACTGGGGCATGGCCTTCGCGGCGGCTCAGAAGTTGGGTCCACAGGCACAGGTGTTGGTCGACACCGGACACCACGCGCCCGGCACTAACGTCGAGCACATCGTCGCCTACCTGCTCGATGAACAGAAGCTGGGTGGCTTTCATTTCAATGGACGCAAGTACGCGGATGACGATCTGATCGTGGGCTCGACGAATCCGTATGAACTCTTTCTGATTTTTGACCAGATTCTTCGTGCGCTGGACGATGATCGACCTGCAGTGCGCGATGGCGCTGAACAGATCGCTTTCATGATTGACCAGAGTCATTGCATAGAGCCGAAGATCCCCGCGATGTTGCGCTCGGTTCTCAACGTCCAGACGTACTGGGCAAAGGCGCTTCTGATCAACCGGAAGGCGTTGCGTCAGGCGCAAGAGGCCCAGGACGTTCTGGCCGCGGAGGCCGCCGTACGCGATGCGTTTGAGTGTGATGTGCGGCCGTGGTTGGAAGTGGTGCGTTCGCAACAGGGACTTCCTGTGGATCCGATGGCGGCCTATCTCGCATCAGGCTATGAAGCGAAAATTGCCGCGCGTGGACGCGGCGGAGCGAGTTGGTGAAACGATGAAAGTAGCCCTCTTTATCACGTGTCTGGTTGACAACTTTTATCCCGCCGTCGCGGAGGCGATGGTGCGCATCTTGCATCGCTATGGCGTGGAGGTTGTTGTGCCGGATCAGCAGACCTGTTGCGGACAACCGGCGTTCAATAGCGGGTATGTGGATGACGCACGCGCTGTGGCATCGACATTACTGGAGGCCTTCAAGGGAGCAGACTATGTCGTGTCACCGTCCGGTTCGTGCACGGGAATGATCCATCACTATTACCCGAAACTGTTCGCCGCCGAGCCAGGCTCGGCGGACGAGGCGATGGCCTTGGCGGGGCGCACGTTTGAGTTCTCGCAGTTTCTGGTCAATGTGCTGGGCGTCACCGACGTTGGGGCGACGTTTGCGCACACGGTCACCTATCATCCTTCGTGCCATGGCGCCCGACTGCTTGGGGTCGACAAGGAGCCGCTGACTTTGCTTCAACACGTGCGGGGGCTGACACTGCGCGATTTGCCCCACGCGGCGGACTGTTGTGGTTTTGGCGGTACGTTCGCCGTCAAGATGAGCGAGATTTCGACGGCGATGGCCTCGGAGAAGAGCGACCACGTACGGTCGACGGGGGCCGAGGTGTTGGTCGGAACCGACATGGGCTGTCTGATGAATATCGGCGGACGCCTGCGGCGTGAGGAAGCGCCGGTGCGGGTCCTGCACTTGGCGCAACTCTTGTGGGAAGGGATGCCGGTAGCGCAGGGGGTGGGAGAGTGAGTGATGCCGGGTGGCAGGCAGGGAACGTAGTGGAGCGCTCTCACGAAGCGCTTCAGGACAATTTTTTGCGGGGTGCTGTGCGTTTTACGACGGATCGCCTGAAGGGGCGCAAGAGCGAGGCTACCTCGGAATTGGGTGACTGGGAGCAGTGGCGCGAGCGCGGGCAGGCGATTCGAAGTCACACAGTCGCTCATCTGGATTATTATCTCGCGCAGTTTTGCGATCGTGTTCGCGAAGCGGGCGGCCATGTACATTTTGCCGACGATGCGGCGGAGGCCGCCATGATCGTGATGCAGATCGTGGACGAAAAGAAAGCAAAGACCGTGGTCAAGTCCAAGTCGATGGTGTCTGAGGAGATTCACGTCAACCACCACCTTCTGCAGGCCGGGGTCCGCGCCATCGAAACGGATCTGGGTGAATACATCGTTCAACTGGCGGGACAAGCGCCATCGCATATCATCATTCCGGCGATTCACAAGACGCGTGAGCAGATCCGGGACCTGTTTGTCGGGGTCGGCGCCACCGACTTGACGACGGATACTGCGGCCCTGGCGGCCTTCGCAAGACGTACGCTCAGGCAAGAGTTTCTTCAAGCGGAGGTCGGGTTGACAGGTTGTAACTTCGGCATTGCCGAGTCGGGTTCGGTCGCGCTCTTTTCCAATGAAGGCAACGGGCGTATGGTCAGCACCTTGCCGCGAACACAGATCGTCACGATGGGCATGGAGCGAATCTTGCCCACCTTTGCGGACCTCGAAGTCATGGCGAATCTGTTGCCGCGAAGCGCCACTGGGCAAAAGTTGACGGCATACCTGAGCCTCATCACGGGACCTCGGCGTGAAGGCGAAGGGGACGGCCCGGATGAGTTGCATATCGTCATTCTCGATAATGGACGCTCGCGTCAGCTTGGGGACCCCGATATGCAAGCCGTGCTGCACTGCATCCGTTGTGGAGCTTGCCTCAATGTTTGCCCCGTGTATCGGCACATTGGTGGCCATGCCTATGGTTCGGTGTATCCCGGTCCGATCGGCGCGGTGCTTTCGCCCTTGTTACAGGAGGGGGACAAGCATGCCGATTTGCCATTTGCATCCAGCCTGTGTGGGGCGTGTTACGAGGCGTGTCCGGTCAAAATCCCCTTGCACGATATGTTGGTTACGTTACGCGCGCGCTATGTCGCGCGCGGCAAGGCATCGCAGCTGGAACGAGTCGCGTTTCGCGGCTATCGCGTCTCGTTCGCAACGCCGCGACGGTATAAGGCGAGCTTCGCCCTGCTGCGCGTGCTGCAACGTGGTCTGGCTAAAGGAAATCAAATCGATGCGCAAGTGGGACCACTCCGTGGCTGGACGGCCAGTCGCTCGTTGCCTGCCGTGGCGGCGCACAGCTTCCGTAGCCGCTTCGCGGAGATAAAGCGCGAACTGGACGTGGACGACAGGGGCCAGGGGCTTGGCGGCAAGCCTGAGAGAGAAGGTGCGAACAATGGATGAAGCGGCTTTTATGCAGCGGATCGCCAAGCGGTTGGGCCGAGTTCGCCCCATGATGCAACAGCCGTCGCGCACGGAGATCGGCGCGCCGGAATTTTGGGATGCGTACGACCTGCCCATGTCTGCTCGGGTGGACAAGTTTTGTGAGGAGTTGGCCCGTCTCGGCGGTTCGGCGATTGTGTGTGATCATGCGAACGATGTGCTGCAACGACTCGCGGATATACTGCATTCTTTGGCACCGGGGAAGGTGGGATTGTGGGGTGGGGAGTTTGCGACCACGTGGGGGCTCCGGGACGTTCTGCAGGCGCACACCTGTATTCGCTGGGAGCCGCAAGACCGGGTAGACGCCGTGACGCCCACGCTGCATGAGGCGTTTGCTTCTGTGGATGTCGGGATCACGGGTTGTGATTACGCGATCGCAGACACTGGTTCCGTGGTGCTGACGTGTGATCCTCTGCGCGGCCGTAGTGTGAGTTTGCTTCCAAGTGTTCACATCGTGCTGGTGCGTCGCTCACAAATCCGCACGCGTTTGGGGGAAGTGCTGAACGAGATGCTTTCGGCTGCGCATCGACTGCCAGGGTACCCCTCGTCGATCAACATCATCACAGGCCCAAGTCGGTCGTCCGACATTGAAAATGATTTGTGCATCGGCGTTCATGGTCCAGCATCCGTTATCGTGATGATCGCTCCGTAAATGGCAAGAGGTACTGGAATCTGGGAACCGGGGGTGCTAGGATTGAATGTACTGGCCGTCGATCTCGGTGCCGGCAGTGGGCGTGTGGTGCTTGGACAGTTTGATGGGGATGCGCTGACTCTGCGGGAAGTCCACCGTTTTACCAACGATCCGGTCGTTTTTGGACCCCATCTGCACTGGGATTTTTTGCGGCTGCTCCATGAAGTCAAACGAGGACTCGGGCGCGGAATGTCCGTGGCGTCGCAAGATGTGGCGTCGTTTGGTCTGGACACGTGGGCTGTTGACTTCGGTTTGCTGGACGCCTCAGGCGAGTTGCTCGGCAATCCGTATCACTATCGGGACGAGCAGACGATCGGGGTGGTCGAGCGTTTGTCTGGACCGTTGTCCCCTGACCGTCTCTATGCCCACACGGGGATTCAACTCCAATCGTTCAACACACTGATTCAACTGTTTGCGCTGAGACAACGTGGATGTGCTTCGCTGACGGCCGCCCAGTCCTTGATGCTCATGCCCGACTTGTTTCGGTATGCCTTGACGGGGGAGCGCTTGACGGAGTACACCAGTGCCTGCGCGACGCAACTCTTCAATCCGGCGCTTGGGGGCTGGGATCCCCAGTTGCTGTCTGCACTCGGTTTGCCCGGAAGTTTGCTGGCACCCGTGGTCTCACCGGGCGTTCAGGTCGCAAAGCTGACGGAGCCCGTAGCGCGCGAGATCGGCGAGACGCGACTGGTCATGTGTACAGTGGGCGAACACGACACGGCGTCAGCGGTTGTCGCCGTCCCCACACAGGATGAGGAGTTTGTGTACTTGAGTAGTGGCACGTGGTCGCTCATGGGTACGGAGGTCACGGCGCCGGTTTTGACGGAGACGGCGCGTGCGTTGAATTTCACCAATGAAGGCGGAGTAAACGGTCGCTGGCGCTTTCAGAAGAACATTATGGGCCTCTGGATTTTGAAAGAGTGTGTGCGTCGTTGGCAGACTTCAAGTCCGTCGATCGACGTCGGCAGTGCGGTGGCGCTCGCCGCACAGGCCCGACCCATGGCTCACTGGATAGATGTCGATGCGATTGATTTCTTTGCTCCGAAAGACATGCCGAAGGCGATCGTGTTGTACTGTCAGAGAACGGGCCAAGCGGTTCCGGATGGCATCGGTCCGATGGTTCGGTGTATTCTGGAGAGTCTCGCGTATCGGTACAGAGAAGTGTACGATGAGATTGAACGGGCGGCGGAGCGTTCATGCGTGGGACTCCATGTTGTCGGTGGCGGAAGTCGTAACGCCCTGCTGTGTCAGTGGACCGCCGATGCATTGCAGCAACCTGTGTGGGCAGGTCCTGCAGAGAGCACAGCGGCCGGCAATGTCGTGATGCAGTTGATCGCTCATGGCGAACTGACGGATGTCCGTGAAGCCCGTGCGATGATCGAACGATCAATGCCTCGCACCCTCTACACGCCGAACGATGCAGCCCAGTGGCGTGACGGATTTGAATGCTATAGTCGAACCATGCGACAGTCAAGGAGATGAGCGTACGTTGTTGGTGGCGGAGCGGCAGGATCAGATTCACGATTTGGTCAATTCACGAGGGAGTATCCGGGTTACCGAGTTGAGCGACCACTTTAACGTGACGGAGGAGACCATCCGGCGCGACCTCGACGCCCTTGAAGAACGTGGGTTACTGCGCCGCAGTCACGGAGGCGCGGTTAAAGTGACGCAGCGTGAAGAGTCTCCTTATACGGAGCGGGAGATCGTCCACGGCGCTCAAAAGCTGGAGATTGCGCGCGAAGCCTTGAAGTGGGTGGCGCCCGGGGATCAGATTGCCTTGGATGCCAGTTCGACCACGACGATCTTCGCCGCAATGCTGCCGAACATTCCGATCAAGGTTGTGACGAACTCCATCAAGGTAGCCGTAGAATTGCACAGGAAGGACCGCATTTCCGTGATCGTCGTCGGCGGGACGTTGTCTGCGCGATCCCTTTCCATGCTTGGCCCTTCGGCGGAGCAGGCGATCGACCGGTACCATGTCAATCGGGTCTTCTTGTCGTGCAAAGGCGTGCATCTCGGCAAGGGCATCAGCGAGTCGAACGAATTGCAGGCGCTCGTCAAGCAAAAGCTGATCGAAATTGCGGATGAAGTGGTTTTGCTGGCGGACCACAGCAAGTTTGGGGTTCAGGATTTCACCACGATCTGCAGCATATCAAGGGTGAATCGTCTGATCACCGATGCGGGGCTCGACGATGAAACGTTGACGACGTGGCGCGCTTGTGGTGTCGATGTCGTGCGGGCCACGGTGAAGTAATCGTCGATGTGTTCGGCATCCAACGCAATACGGCCATTAACTTTGATCCCTTGGGGCCATAGAAGAGACCCCCTACATCGATGGCGTTCGGGCCTTTGCTACTGAGTCTCGCAGGATCAATTTGCTGGGTAGATCAATGTGATCCACGGTGGTGTCCGGGTCTGCGAGCATCTGAAGGATGAGACGCATCAGATGGTTTCCCACTTCCTTCTTGGGGATCTGGATGGTCGATAGAGCGGGACTGGCCATGGAGGCGAAGGGAATGTCGTCACAGCCAATCACGGACACATCTAGCGGGACGTTGTATCCCGCCTCGCGCAACCACTTCATCGCGCCCAGTGCAAGCAGATCATTGCTTGCCACTATAGCGGTGAGCCCCGGCATGCGTCGCATGAGCCGCGCAATTCCAGCGTACCCTTCCTCCATCGTGCCGACGCCCACGCATAACTCGACAATTTGCGGTGAATATGAAATCTCGGCATCTTGGTAAGCTTGGAAAAATCCCGCGAGCCGAGGGTTGGCGTCGGTACTGTCGACGGGTAAATACCCGAGGTATCCGATCGCGCGATGACCCTGAGAAAATAAGTGCGCTGTAGCGGCTCTCGACCCTAAGACGAGATTCACTGTGACGCTTGTATAAGGAGACTCGGTTCCCCAATCCCAAAACATCGCCATCGGCATGTGTGACTCTTTGAGTAGGCGGGCGAGCCACCCGTTTACATCAGTTGGAGACAGGAGAATCAGTGCGTCATAGCGACCTGGAAGCAGGGATGGCTCGTATAGTGGGTCCATGACTCGCGAACTATAGATGCCCAGAACATAGCCATGCTGAGCAGCAATCTCCTCAATTCCTAAGATGATTTTACTGTAGAAGGGATTGTCAATAGACGGTGATACGCAAGCAATCTGTCCGGTTCTTCCCGTTCGCAAGGCCCGCGCCAAGGCATTGGGCTTGTAGCCCAATGTGTCGATCGCGGCCATCACCTTGGCTCGAGCGCTGGGCGAGACGTAGCCTCCGCTGAGTGCGCGCGTTACGGTGCTGACCGAAACACCCGCCATCTTTGCAACATCTTTACGCATCGTACGGAGTCACCTCAAGAGTAAACGAAATGCGAACTCGAGACCATGTGAAGGGCAAAGACACCCCTCCATGCCATCGTAGGGGTTACACGCTTCAGTGTCAATAAGATGATCGGTAGTATTTTTTTATAGAGTATTGACAAAATGAATGGGATTGATTACGATTACATCAATTCAGAGTAGCGAGCGCTTTCGTGTACCTCGAAATGAGAGATGGGTTCGATAACTGCTTGTGGTCTCGAGACCATGTCATATGCACTGTGTGATTTCGAAGCCACATGGATTGCCGTTTATGGTCTCGAGACCACTCTGCAGATTCACAGAAGGCCGTTTCAACCGACAGATGCTCATCAGATGAGCATTCTCGGGTTCTGGCGGGGCGCGAGCACCCAGGGGGTACGTCTTGCATCATAGCTGCGACAGGGGGGTGCGGCTACTCTCAGGCGATTTCGGAGAAAACTGCCTTACAACTTGATGGGAGAAAGCGCTTCATCCTTCGGGATGAGCCAAATCAAAGGGGGTTTACACATTGGCCATGTCAATTAAAAGTAGGATCGCTTTGCTGTCGGTGTCCTCGCTGACCGCCCTTGGCTCTCTGGCTCTGGTTGCGCCGGTGAGTGCTGCCGCCGCTGCTGCACCTGTACATCTGGTATGGACCGTTTGGGGGTCGCCACTGGACACAGCGACGTATCAACTTCGTGCCAACGAGTATCACGCGCTTCATCCGAACGTCAGCATCAGCGTAATCAACCTCCCCAAGTACGATCAACAAGTAGAGACGATGATCGCGGGCGGCAAGTCACCGGACATCATGAATGTCGCGCAGGATGGCGTCGGTTTTGGCGTCAACGGCGCGGTGATGAATCTCGCACCGCTCATCAAACAGTCTCACTTTAATTTAGACCGTTTTTCCCCAGGTTACATCGGCGAGTATTCCTATCGCGGGGCCATTTACGGGCTGCCTGATCGCGGTGGCTACAGCATGATCTTTTACAACAAGGCCCTTTTTCGCAAGGCCCACATCCCGTACCCGACAAGCAACTGGACATGGTCGGACTTCCTGCACGATGCACAGAAAATGACGATTGTGCAAGGTGGCAAGACCGTTCAGTGGGGATTTGCGGGTAGCGGCTGGTGGCCCTACTACGGGGCGCTTGTTCATGAGGCCGGAGGACATTTTATCAATCCGGATGAAACGACCGGCATGATCAGTTCACCTGCCACCCAGGCGGGGCTGAACTTCGCGAATGACCTTGCCTTCAAGTGGCATGTGACGCCAACACCTGATGAGGCTGCCAATTTTGGCGCCAACGGCCCAAACATCGCTCGCGGAAATATCGGGATGAACATGGACAGCTTCTGGGATATCAAGACCCTCTACGGGTCGCTTGGGCAAAACCTGGGCATGGCGCCCTTCCCGCGTGACAAGATGGGCGGCATGGAAACGGTGGGAACAGGCGTCGCGATTGCTGCCCAGTCCAAGAATGTGCAGGCGGACTGGCAGTTCCTGCAGTGGCTCTCCACACCCGCAGGGCAGCGTCAGATCGTGATCAATCACGAGGATATGCCGGCCACTAAGTACGGGCTTTCGCTCTGGATTAAGACACTGCCAAAGGGACTCAGCTACTCGTTGCTAGCTCCTGACGCGCGTGACGTCTTCTCTCCGCGTATTCCGCCAACGTGGAATCAGTTGCAAACCACCGAAGGAAATGACTTGACGCCTTTCTGGGATGGGAAGATATCCGCTAGTGCCCTTGCCCCTAAAATGGATCAAGACATCGCCGGCGTACTGACTTCCGGACAGTAATTTAATGGCCGGGAGGCGGCTCCAAGAGCCGCCTCCCCAATCAAGGGGGAGTTTGGGGTGAGCATTGTTCCGGATGTCGTTCCTGCCAAGGGGAGGTTACGAAAGTCTACTCGGCCTAAGCGCTTGAAGATGGACCGTATGCGGCGGCGAGAAGCCATGTACTTTTACCTCTTTGTCAGCCCGTTTTTCATCGGGTTTCTGTTTCTAACGATCGGTCCCATCCTCGGGTCGCTTTTGCTCAGCTTCACGCGCTGGAACATGTTTCTTCCGCCACAGTGGGTGGGTCTGCAAAATTTCAGTCAGGTGTTGTCGGGCAACTCACTGTTTTGGACGGCCCTCGGTAATACGGGTTACTACGCTCTGATCTCGGTTCCTCTCGGCATCATTCTAGCTCTGTTCATTGCCGTACTGCTCAATCAGAACATCGTGTTGCGACGCTGGTTTCGTGCAGCCTTTTATCTTCCGAGCACCATTCCCACTGTGGCTGTGGTGCTGTTATGGCTTTGGTTGTTGGCCCCGGCAGGGCTCTTCAACGAATTTATCGGGCTTTTCGGGATTAAGGGGCCTGCTTGGTTCGTAGACCCGTCATGGGTAAAACCGGGGCTGATCCTGATGGGTCTGTGGGGTGCCGGAGGGGGTACGGTCTTGTTTCTGGCTGGTATGCAGGGGATACCGCCATATCTTTATGAGGCCTCTGCTCTCGACGGGGCAGGACCGATTCGACAGTTCTTTACTGTGACCATCCCGATGCTCTCGCCGATCATCCTGTTTAATGTAGTCAACGGCCTCATCGGTAGCTTTCAGGTCTTTACGCAAGTCTACATTCTCGGAACCAACAACGCGGATCTGATGATGGTGCCGTACTTGTTTCAAGAAGCATTTGACTATTTTAATATGGGGTATGCGTCTGCGATCGCTTGGTGTCTTTTCGTCATCATCATCGCGATCACGATGGTTGTCCTCCGCTGGTCAGCAGTCTATGTCTACTATGAGGGCGAGGTGAGAAGATGATTGAGGAGAGGAAACTGAACGGAGTTCGCCTAGCGAGACCGGGGCGACAGAAGAAGCCGTATTGGACCGTAGGTAAGGTGATCGTCTACCTCTTTCTTCTTGCTGGCGGCGTCATGATGCTGTTACCGCTACTCTGGATGATCACCACATCCCTTTCGAGTAGCCACTATGCCATGGACTTTCCGCCGCAGTTCTTTCCCAAGCAGTTCGACTGGGAAAATTACGTAAAAATCTTCACGGAAAGTGGACTTGGACAGTCCGCGCTAAACAGTGTGATTATTACTGTTCCAGCCATTATCGGACAGGTGTTTGCCTCCGCTTTGGCCGCCTACGCATTCGCCCGATTGCGGGCACCCGGAAAGTCGGTACTCTTCATCATCGTTCTGGCCACGTTGATGATCCCAGGTGAAGTCACTCTGATTCCGACGTTCATTCTCTTCAAGTACCTGAATTGGTTGAACACGTTTTGGCCACTGATCGTTCCGAACTTTTTTGGTAACGCCTATAACATTTTTTTGATGAGGCAGTTTTTCATGAGTATTCCCCTCGAGCTTGATGAGGCGGCGAAACTCGATGGACTGGGTCCGTTCGGAATCTGGGTTCGCATCATTCTTCCGCTCGGCAAACCTGTGCTTGCGGCCGTTGCCATCTTTACCTTTACGGCCAATTGGGGCAATTTCCTGACCCCACTGATCTACATCACCAATCCGCATCTCTATCCCTTGGCATTGTCCGTCTACACCATGACAGAAACGGGTGACAACGCCGTGTTGTCGGTACCCTGGAACTTGATTATGGCGGGTTCCATGCTACTCACACTGCCGATGACCCTCGTATTCTTTTTCGGACAGCGCGCGCTCTACGAGGGGAGCAATGTCCTTGGCCGGGTCGGGTAGTCGCGCCATATCTGCGTAGCGGAGGAGATGTCATCGTGTATTTATCTATTTCAGAGCGGTTTTTGTTCGTCAGTTCACTGTTCTATTTTAGAATCCCGCGCAGTGAGTGGAGGGACCGGCTAAGCAAGGTTCGCGTCGCGGGTTATGACGCGATTGATGTGTATGTGCCGTGGAACTTTCATGAAAGAGCCCCTGGTGAGTTCTGCTTTGACGGCGTGGCGGATGTAGGTGCCTTCATTGACTTGGCGCAGGAGATGGGTCTGCAAGTCATCGCACGGCCGGGACCGTACATCTGCTCTGAGTGGGACGGGGGTGGTATGCCAGCCTGGCTCTTTGCCAAACCGGAGATTCCGCTTCGCCAGAATGACGAAGCGTACCTGGCCTACGTGCAGCGTTGGTATGATCAGGTGCTTCCGATTCTCAGGGACCGTCAAGCACCACTGGGGCCCATCGTGGCCGTTCAGGTCGAAAATGAGCTTGATTTTTATCCTACGGTCGATCCCAAGGGCTATATCGAAACGTTGGCTGCCATGGCACGACGAGGTGGAATGACCGTCCCTGTGACAGCGTGCATAGGGCAGTGGAAGATCGCCGAGGCGACCGGACACACGGACATGGCTCTGCCTATGATCAACGTGTACCCATCGCGAGCGGATGCCCCCGAACTCGATGAAATGCTCGATGGCTATGTGCAATACGCGCACGGCCGCAACGAGGCGGCCATGATCATGGAGACCGGCCGTGACCATTTGACGCTCAGTCGTCTGATTGGTGCGGGATTTGTCGTCATCTCGCCCTATCTTATGGTATCCGGTGTAAACATGGACCAGTGGCACGGTGTGAACAATTGGGGTACTTACCCGAGTTTCATCGCGACGGATTATGATTTTGGCGGGATGATTGCGGCGGACGGGACGCTTCGCGAAGCATTCTATGAACAGAGGGCCCTCACAGGGATGGTGCGTGCCCATGAACGCGTCTTGATGGCTCAGCACATGGGACCGCGCGTCGATGGCAGCTCCAAAGGCGTTTTGCCTCGTGGGTCTGATCCACTCGAGGCGCAGGGGCTGCTCGAGACATCGATGCGTCTCGTTTTTCCGAAGACATCCGCCCTACGCCTGCGGACGATGGCGTCCGCGGCGGGTCGCGTACACTTTCTCTATAATCTGACCAAGGAGCCTATCGAGGAGACGTTCTGCGTAGCTGATAGGTTCTCGACGATCCTGGTGCCGCCGGGTGACTTTCACGTTGTAGTTGAAGGGATGGTCGGCAGCTCGGGTTGGGAGGGGTTTCGCTGGTCGAGTACGAGTCATGTGGTGCATCACTCGGTGTCCGATCGGGAACTCCTGTTTGTGGTGACTGGACACGCCGAAATGGGTCTATTTCTGATCGAGTCGCCGGTCGCGTGGGCGGCTTTGCATGATGACTCGGCGAGAGTGCGCGGTCAGGTGGTTGAGGTGCTCGTGTCGCACGGGCTAAACTGTGTGGATGTT
>Ga0080006_1273909_pt1 | contig 23749 bp, 29 predicted proteins | sample RS3BMetagenome_FD_69209 | JGI IMG/M metagenome (GOLD analysis project Ga0080006, IMG submission 69209) | Ferric oxide microbial mat and aquatic microbial communities from Rainbow Spring, Yellowstone National Park, USA - RS3B (SPADES... ...
TCGCGATCGCAGTTACAGCTTTTTCAGCTTATCCTTATGTTGCGGTCACTACTACTATCGGGCCGCTTCTAGAAATCCCCTTCATGCTCCTGCTTGTCTGGATACAACTTTTAAGGAAGAAGGATTTATTAAAAATCTCTACTAAATTTACTGAACCAGCAAAATGATCCCCAAAATCATCCATAAAGTAAACCAAGCGGACAAAGGGCAACCGTTGCAAGGTCGCGCCCAAACGGCTTCCGGGAAAGGAAACAAGATATCCGTCTAAAATCTAATAACTATAAAGTTAAATTTAGAGAAAATTAAACAATACGTTTAATTTTAAGATCTTTTTATCCAGATGCCAGTGGATGCTTTCTCAATGATTGCCGAAAAGCTTGGATTTTTATTGACAGATAGGTGTAATTACATGTGTATTTTCCATATGCCTAATAACCCAGAATTTATCTCACTAAGGGGTTTGGGGGCGGAAATCCCTCCCGCGAGGGAGGGAATGGATATCCCCCAAAGTTTAAATTATAATTTTCACAGGTCATATCGATGCCGGACGTGGGGTTCCGCTTCCGCGCCTACGCGGACGAGCAGACGCTGGGGGCGTTAAAGGCCCAGTTGACGCTGGCGTGCGAGATATACAACACCCTGCGCCTGGCGGACATCCATTCCTACAAGAGGGATGGGAGGAGGCTGACCCGGAACGAGCTGAGGCAGCTGGCCCTCGACCTGAGGAAGCGGAACGACGGATATCAACGGCTTTACTCCCAGGTCGTCCAGCAGATCGCGGACCGCTTCTACGACGCGAAGAGGAGGTTCCTGGAAGGCATCTCGCGTTTCCCGAGGGAGAAGAGGGCCCACAGGTACCACAGCCTTGTATATCCGCAGAGCGGCTGGAAGGTCCTGGAAGCGAGGGAGATAGGGAATGGGAAAGATGGCGGGAATAATAAGAAGAGCAAGAAGAGGAAGGTGATGCTGGAATTATCAAGGCTGGGGATATTCAAGGTCATAGTCCACAGGGACTTCCCGCTGGAGGATGTCAGGAGGGTGATAGTTAAGCTGGCGCCATCGGGGAGGGTGTACATCACCTTCGTGGTCGATCATGAGTTCCAGTTCCCCCAGTCGCCCAGGACCAACAGGGCCGTTGCGATGGACGTCGGCGTGGGGAAGCTCCTGACGACCTCCGACGGGGGATACGTCCCAAACCCGAGGCCCTACGAGAGGGCTCTCGAGGATGTGAGGAAGCTGCAGAGGTCCCTCTCGAGGAAGAGGTTCCCATCGCACAACTGGTTCAGGGCCAGGATAAAACTTGCCAGGGCATACGAGCACCTGGAGAACATGAGGAGGGACACGTATATGAAGCTCGGGAAGTTCTTCGCCATGAATTACGATATCATCGTGATGGAGGACATAGGCGTCAAGGAACTGGTAGGTAAGGCGTACAGGAGGTTGAGGATGAGGCTTCAGGACGCTGCATTCCACGAGCTCAGGAGCATATTGAAGTACCAGATCGAGAAGTACGGGAAGACATTCGTATTGGTTAATCCGGCTTTCACATCAAAAACTTGCGCCAGATGCGGGTACGTAAGGGAGGACCTGGCGCTCTCCGACCGCGTCTTCGTCCGTCCCAGGTGCGGCTGGGCCGCGGACCGCGACTACAACGCATCCCTCAATATACTGAGGGGATCGGGGTGGGAACCACCCCTGGAGCCCGTGGAGCTCCGCCCTCTACCCGCTTTCAGCGGGCAAGGTGGGGCTATGAACCGGGAAACCCCGTCCGCGCGGACGGAGCAGTTCGCATAGGGGGCATCTGATGGGTTTGTCGAGATCCAGCTGGTGGCGCTCGCACTTCGCCAGATGGTTCCTCCTCGGGGCGCTCGTCGGCGGAATATCGGGCGCTTCCGCGCTGGCACTCTATTACCTCATGGGCGCCTTTAGACGGATATTCCTCGGGTCCCTCGGGTCCCTTGGCTTCCGCATGTACCCACCGTCGATCCCCGGTGACATCGACGGCGCGATCTTCCTCGCGATAGCCGCTTCCGCCGGGCTCATATCCGGGCTCCTGACAGAGATGGCGCCGGAGGCCAGGGGGTCCGGGATAGATAACACGATAGCGGCGTACCACAAGCTCGGGGGTGCGATCAGGAGGGCGGTCGCTCCGATCAAGCTACTGGCGTCCGCCGTGGTGATGGGCGCCGGCCTGAGCGCGGGGGATGAGGGTCCAATAGCGCAGACCACCGCGGGATTTGCGTCGTGGATCTCGGACTCGACGGGCCTCCGGGTGGATGAGAGGAGGGCGCTGGTCGGAATAGCGATAGGGACCGGGATAGGGACCATTTTCAAGACGCCGATAGGCGGCGCGTTCCTCGCGGCGGAGATACTCTACAGGAGGGATTTCGAGTACGAGCTGATATTCCCGGCATTCGTCGCATCGGCGGTCGGGTACTCGATATACGGGGCGGTCACGGGATATGGGCCGCTCTTCGGATTCTACACGGCGCCGTTCTATCCGCTCCGCCTCCCGTTCTATGCGGCCCTCGGGGTCCTCTGCGGGCTCGTTGCCATCGTCTACGTCAGGGCGTACAACGCGACCGAGGATGCGTTCTCCCGGGCTAGGATGCCGCGCTGGACCAAGCCGGCCCTGGGGGGTCTCGCGACCGGCGCGATAGCGCTCGCGTTCCCGGAGGTCATGGGGACGGGGGTCTCGTGGACCGCCGCGCTCCTGTCGCCGGCCGCCGCCACCCTCTACACGGGGATAGGGCTCCTGGTCCTCGCCGCGATCCCCTTCGCAAAGATAGCGGCGACGTCCCTCACGGTGGGATCCGGGGGAAGCGGCGGGGTCTTCGCCCCGGGCCTGTTCATAGGAGCGGCGACCGGGCTGCTCTTCGGGGAGCTGATGCGCCTCACGATGCCCTCGCTGATCTCCTCCCCCGTTCCGTTCGCGATAGTCGGGATGCTGGCTGTGTTCGGGGCGGCGGGGAAGCTCCCCATATCCGTCACGGTCATGGTCGTCGAGATGACCGGAAGCCTCCAGCTCCTCCCGGCCGAGCTGATAGCCGTCACGATAGCGTACATAATATCGGGTCCCGTCAGCATCTACAGGGCGCAGAGGACGTCGCGCGCGGATGTCCCCGAGGTCGATGCCGGCCCGTAGCGCGCCGGCTGTGCGTGACGATCCCGGTCATGTGAGCGAGGATCCGGGGGATCGAAGGAGGCCGACGGATGGCCGGCATATCTATATACTGAATATTTTTTACTTCGACGATAATACTATGGTATATTTAATTAAAGCCGGGCTGTGGATTCAATATCAAACATTAAATAGTCGATCGACCCGCATGTGAATCAGTGGGTGGACTGGGAGATGTTCGCCATGAGGAGGACGCGGAGGGTGCGCGACGAGGCCATCTGGGATGTGCCGACCGTCGGCAGGAACGCGGCGGTTTCCGAGGTCGCCGGAATTATCGAGGGAAGGGGACGCTGCGCGGTGGTCGTGGACGAGGGGAAGAGGCCCATAGGGATCGTCTCGAAGGACGACGTGGAGTATGCGAGGAGGAGGGACCTCGAGGGAGCCCCCGTCTGGACGGTTATGTCGGAGGATCCGTTGACGGCCCGCGAGGACGGATCCGTGGCCGATGCGCGGAGGATCATGGAGGAGGCCGGCATGGGCTGCATGCCGGTTGTGGACTCCCGCGGCAGACTCGTCGGGGTCCTGATGGCCGGCAGGGCCGCTGCGCGCATGTCAGCGGCCGTACGGGTTCCGGCCCGAGGCCGCCGTGATCCGGATGGGGTTCGGTAAGCGCGAACGCCGTCGAAGTGATCCGTGAGGGGTGAGCCAAACTATCAAGTAGATGAGAAGCCAGCGCCCGGGCTGGCGGTTCACACCGGAATCGCGCCGTAATCTAACGCGAGAGGTACGTCTTTATCGCGAGCTTTACGTCGGAGGACTTCACGGTCTTCCTCCCCGCATGTGTCGCGAACTCGACGGCCCTCTTTGCTATATCGAGCCCTATATCCTCTATCGCTCCACGGAAGTCCTCTATCGCATCCTCACCCACCCTCTCCGCTCCGGCCTTCTTGAATATGCGATAAATCGCCGCCGCCCCGAAATCCGGTTCGGACATCTAATCACCGGGATTGAGCGGGGGCGCTCATATAAAGCTCTTTTGATCGAAATTCCCATTTTTTGCGCAGATCGCCGGATACGATCGCTCCGACCGCGCCGGCCGCGCCGGAGGGCCATGTACAGAACCTTTTTAATCACGGCGTACGACGGCGTCATAATGGCAAGGCTCAGGAAGATAGCTGAGGAGATACTCAGGAGGTACCCCGACAGGTTCACGGAGGACTTCGAGCACAACAAGATCGCCCTCGAGGAGATCGCGGACGCGGAGTCGAAGTACCTGAGGAACGCGCTCGCCGGCTACATAACGAGGTATATATCGAGGACAAAGGCGGTGGCTGAGGAAGCGGAAGGGGAGGAGGCGGGGGCGGCGGCCGCTTGAGCCGCGCGCGAGCCGTCGTGCTCGGTGGGCTCGGGATACGCCTGGGGTTCGCCCCGATCAGCGACCTCAGGCCGCACGAGGATGTGCTGGAGGGGGAGGTCCGTTCCCTCGCGGAATCGATGGAGTCGGAGGGCGTCCAGTCGGATCCCATTATGGTCGACGATACGACGCTCGTGGTGCTCGACGGCGCGCACAGGCTCGCCGCCCTCAGGGCGTCAGGAGCCCCCTGGGCGTCCGTCGCCCTCGTGGACTACCGGGATCCGGGGATAATCGTAGGTCGCTGGCTCAGGTCGGTCGATCCGGCCTCGGCCGCGGATTCCGCGCGCCGCGCGGGAATGGAGGAGGTCCGCCTGTGGAGGGACGCCGCGGCCGCGGTTGATTCGCCGGGGGCACGTACAGCGCGCACCGCGGTGCTGCTGCCGTCCGGGCCATCATACCTGGGACCCGGGATGAAGCGGTGCGTGGATGCGCACAGATTCGCCCGGGAAATCTGGAGCCGCGCGCATCCCATATCCGGGCCAGGGCTGGTCGCCGATGGATACGTCGAGGCCGCGCTCGCTTCCGCCGCGGCGATCGTTTACCCGCCGACCCCCTCGAAGGACGACGTGCTGGAGGCCGCCGCGCTCGGGGATCTCTTTCCCCCGAAGAGCACCAGACACGTGTTCCGCGTTCGGCCCCTGGGGCTCGACGTACCCCTGGAGGAGCTGATGTCCCCGGAGCCCGACGTCAATTATGTGGCGGAGAGGGCGCGGCACCTCAGGGTCCTCCCGCCCGGATCGAACTTCAGGGGCAGGATGTACGAGGAACGGACGGTGATCCTGGGGTGGGGACTGTAGTCGCGTTCGCGCGCGCGGTGCGATGTTCCGCCGTCCCGGGATCCTGGCCCCCGGGGTGCACCGTGCAGGTTGTGCCCTGCTCGCTCATGCCAGGCGTCGACTTCGCGCTGATGGCGGCCGCTCAGGCTCGCGAGTCCAGGAGGAGGGGGATATGCGTGGCCAGGAACGCCGAGGTGGATCTGCTGCTGAGGCTCCTGCGCACCGACCGGATAGAGGGGGCGCTGGACGCCGTCCGCTCAGCCCCGCGCGGCGACTGCTGCGTGCTGGCCGGGTACGGGGAACCGGAATGTGCGCGGCTGGCCGCATCCCTGCCGGATCCCGCGGAGCCCATCGAGTGGAGCGAGGGGGACTGGGCGCTGTCGGTCGAGGAGTCGGCCCTCGTCGGGTCCCGCCCATCTCCTTGTGAGCGAGTTCTCCACGCCCAGGAGATCCATGACCCTCCCGACGACCGAATCGATGAGGTCGTCGACGGTCCTGGGCCTCCCGTAGAATCCGGGCGACGCCGGCATCACCACGGCCCCGGCGGACGACGCCCTGAGCATGTTCTCCACATGTATCGTGCTCAACGGGGACTCCCTCACGAGGAGCACGAGCCTCCTCCTCTCCTTCAGGTGCACCATCGCGGCCCTGATCAGCAGGTTGTCCTCCATCCCATGCGCTATGGCGGCGAGCGTCCTCATGCTGCAGGGCGCCACCGCCATGCCATCGGTGCGGAAGCTTCCGCTGGAGATGGGCGCGTCCAGCCGGTCCTCCCCGTAGATCTTGGCGCCCGCCAGCGCATCCTCCAGAGGCGCGTCCAGCTCGTATCTGGACGTGATACGCGCAGCGTCGCTCACGACCGCGTGTACCTCGTGCCCCGCCGATACGAGCGCCCGGACCAGCCTCGCCCCGTAGACGGCGCCGCTGGCGCCGCTGATCCCCACGACGTAACGGCCCAAGTCGGCCTGGATACGGCGGCCGGCCTTTAAAGGGTGCCGGAGTCGGCGCTCTGGCAGAGGACCGTGAAGGAGAGGGGGGTCAACTGGGCGCCGTTTAAAACAGTTCCAGAATAGATAGGCTTTAATATGTATTTGTAATAGAGTAGGTGCGCCGGAGGATGGAGGGCGGAAAGAAGCGTGCTGAACTGAGGATGGAGGGGGTTCCCCGGCAGCGCGAGTGGTGGGACGAGAACGTCCTGCCGACGCTGGTGGGTGGGTACCTCCTGACGGGGGCGGAGCGGAGGGGCCCCGATGAACTCGCGAGGGGCCTATATGATGCCGTGAAGCCCCAGCTCTACGCGTACGACAGGTATGCGGACGCGTACCTGCGTGCGCCTATGTAGAGTGAAACCCGTTCACCACAATACTCAGGAATCCCGCGTATCGCCTGGGGATGATCTCCGGCGCGCTCGCCATGACGGGCATAGCCTGGGTCTACGGCCTGACACTGGGATTCTATCCGACCGTCCTCTCCTCTGACTCCCTCCCCGCCCTAGAAGGGCGAGGGTTCCCCGGGATTCCGGGGCGGGGTCTCGTCGGTTACGCCCCCTTGACGGGCGCTACTCCGCCGTGGTCCACGAGGAAGGAGAGCGGCCTCCTGACCGCGGCCGGTATCGAGCCCGCGCCGCGCCTCAGAATGTTCAGAGCCCCGTTCAGGTCGCTGTGCAGCCTGTGCCCGAGCGGGCACCTCACCACTCCCCTCGGGCCCCTCGCCACCTTCGTCCCATGGATGGCGCAGCGGTTCGAGGTGCTGTACTCCTCGACCTCGTACACGCGGATGCCGTACTCCTGGGCCTTCAGCTCGATCGCGTCCATGAGCCGCCTGTAGGTCCAGAGGTTGGAGGTGAGCTTGTTCCCCCTCTCCTGCGCTATATCGTGGGGATAGCCCAGGTAGATCCTCGACACGCCGAGCTCCCAGAGGCTCCTCACAATGTGGTTGGCCAGGTTCCAGTACAGGTGCGCCATGCGCCCCGCGAGCTTCCGGAACAGCCTCCGCTTCTTCCTGTTAAGCCTCCGGGACTTCACCTCGTCGCCGCCCTTCCTCGCCTCGTCCGCCTCTGACTGCACCTCAGCTATTTTCTTGGTGAGGTAGAAGAAGTCCTCCTTCACCCTCGATCCCCTGTAGAGGAGCCAGGCGCCGCCGCTCGTCACCGCGCTCGCGAGTATGTTGATTCCGAGGTCCACCCCCACGGCCCCATCGCCCCTCGGCTCCGCCATCCGGATCGACCTCCTCTCACCGCGGACCACGTGCTTCTATTCATTCCCATTCCTCGTAGTCTCAACTCCAACCTCAACTGGAATGGAGGCGTACCAGGCCCTCCTCGCCTCATCGTAGCGTATCTCCAACCTGCCCTGCTTTCCGTGCCACCTCAGCCTGCCCGCGAACTCTATTTCGAGGCCGAAGTCCTTAAGGACTAATCTGTGATTTTGCTCGTCCGCAACGTATCTGTCCTGCCTGACGACCAGGAGGAGCCTCCTCTCCTTATTCTCCCTATCCTTCCAGTACTTCGGTGGGCCAACGCGCTTCACGTGGGGCGGTAATTTCCCCTCCTTCTTCAGCTTCAGCAAGGAGAAGAATGAGCTCCAGGCCTCGTTGTTCTTCTGTATGACCGCCTGGGCGTTGACGCCGAGCGCGCTCCTGTACCTCTCATAGTATCTGTCCCACGTCCCCTCGAAGTCCACCTTCTCTCCGCGAAAGAACTGCTGCCTCCTCTCATAATTGACTTCGTTGAAGAGCCTCGCTGAGATGCTCGCTAACCTCCTGAGCTTCCTCCCCTGGAAGCCGCTCGGCAGGAGGCGGACCACGTTCGTCCTCCTATCCGTGTACTTGACTTCGTAGATGCCCTCCCCCGGTATCGCGGGAGGAATCGGCTCCCGCCCCTCATCCTCGAGAAGTTGACCGGAGGCGAGCATCCGGAGTGAAAAATGGAGGCTTGAGTTTAAAAGCTTTCACTCCGTCCCTAGAAGGGGCGAGGTTTGCCGTTTTTATCACGGGTTCCTCCAGTTCCCGTACTTCCTCTACGTCGTCATAGTTGCAATCCTGGTTTCGCTTGCAGGATACCTGATATCGGGAGCGCTGAGCGACCGCGTCGGCAGGAGGAACACGATGATCGGGTTCTCAATAGCCGCCCTGGTCGCCGCGGTCCCGATCGCATATCTGATAATGGAGCGTGCGTACGGCTTCTACGGCACCATGGCAGCCGCGAGTGTCCTGGCGTTCCTGACGACCGGCATCTACGGCGTCATCCCCGCCTACCTCTCTGAGAAGTTCTCCACGGACGTCAGGAGCACCGGCATGGGTTTCTCGTTCAACGGCGGGTTCATAATCGGCAACTGGAGCACCGCCATCCTGCTGCTCCTGACGTCCATGACCAGCACCGCATTCTACGCGTATTGGGGTGCCTTCATAGTGGTGGGCGAGCTGTTCGTACTAGCGTCGGCACTGGCGTCATCGGAGACCAAGGGCGCGGAGCTCGGCTAATGCATCACTGGGGGGTGATCGCCCCGGCTAGGCCGGGGCGGCGACAGGGTCGAATCATCACTCGTTAACTCCCCGTGGGCGTCAGCTTCCAACCCGCTGCTGACCCGGAGGGGCCGCCGGGCCCGATAAGTCCGGTCTCAGGCGTCTCCCGGGGGGATGGGGGTGCGGGACGAACGGCAGTGCGACCCAGCGATCCATACAGCGACATTCTTGGGCCGCGCGGCGCCTCCAACGTCACGCTTAAATCGACGATCCCCCGCGGATGGTGCGCTCCGGTAGTATAGACCGGCCAAGTATGCCGGCCTCTCGAGCCGGTGACCCGGGTTCAAATCCCGGCCGGAGCACCACACGCGTGGGACTTTACACGAACATGTTAATTTTGAGGGTATTTTGACCGTTTTCAACGCCACTTTCGGGGAGTTCCCGCCCGACGCGTGGTGCCAGGAACAAAAATAAGAACCACCGTATTCGCACCCCAATACGTGCCCGGGGACTGGGAGGGGCTCCGTGAACGTGGGGGCGCTGTCCGCGGAGTCGCGGCGCGCGCTCCTGGAGGTAGTGAGGGGGAAGCTGGGCTGGTCCGGCGCGCTGGCCGCGCTCGGGATATCGAGGGCGGCGCTCTCGCGCTATCTGCAGGGTTAGCGCTCCGTCCCCGTCGATGTCGTGGGGAGACACCCGGGCAGCTGGGGGCATCGAGTTCCTCTCGGCGGACCACACGCCGGGAGGCTCAGGGCGGTCGGGATCCTTGAAGAGAGAAAGTCCGTGGGCATTTGTTGCTCTAACGGATGATAGCGGCCGCGTAGCGTTTCGGGGAGCATGTTTCGCGCTTCTCATGAAGTGCCCTCGGGGGCAATGCTCCGGCAAGATTAATTCCGGCCCAGGTCCCGGGGCGGCCATGGCGAAGCCGCCTGCGAGCTCTCTGAGGAAGTACGTATTCCCCCGGTACGGCACGAGGAGGGATGATGTGGTCTCCGGCCCTGGCGTCGGCCTCGACGTCGGAATAGCCAGGGTTGGTGGAGGTAAGGTCATCGTGTCGCATTCCGACCCCGTACACGGTGCGGTGAAACACGTCGCATGGTTGGCTGTTCATGTAGCATCAAACGACGTCGCGACCGCTGGTGTCCTCCCCGCGTGGATCCTCCCAACGATCCTCATGCCTCCATCCTGGGACGAGTATATGCTGGATGAGCTCACCTCACAGGTGGACTCCGCGGCCCGGGAGCTGGGGGCCGCGGTCATAGGGGGCCATACAGGGGTGGTGGACGGCATATCACGCCCCCTCGTGGTCGTCACCGCGATAGGTCTGGGCGATGAGGGGAGGGTGGTGACCGCGGCCGGCGCCCGCCCCGGGGACCTTATCTACATGACGAAGTGGGCCGCCCTCGAGGGAACCGCCATCCTGTCCGAGGATTTCGAGGACGTCCTCCTCTCGAGGGGCGTCGCCGCCGCCTCGCTCGATTCCGCCAAGGGCCTGATGGGGATGGTCAGCGTGGTCCCGGAGGCATCGTCGCTGGCCTCGGCCGGCGCCGTTCACGCAATGCACGATCCCACGAGGGGAGGGATAGCGGAGGGCCTCGCCGAGATGGCCGTCGCCTCATCAATGCGCTTGGAGGTATGGGAGGAGAAGATACCAATTCTCGACTCCACGCGTGAGTTCGCCTCGGCCCTCGGCTTCGATCCGCTCTGGATGATAAGCAGCGGCGTCCTCCTCTTCGCCTCGCCTCCGGACGCGGGTGATGCAGTTGAAGGAGCCCTCCGCGGCGTGCCGCACGCCGAAATAGGGACGGTAATCGGCCCCGGCCCGCGCGTCGTGATCCACAGGGTCAATGGTGCAGATGAGATTATAGACGACGTGCATCCTGAGAGGGATGAGCTCGCTCAGGTCTGGAGGAAAAATCCGAGGACAGTCGGCTAGGGATCAGCCCTGCTAGGCATCTCTGCCACCATGGCCAAGGCAACAGTCACTGCTCAGATCGAACATAAAACCTCCCGCAAGGGGGCTATCCATCCCCCACCTCACGGAGGGGGACTTCCGCGCCCCCTTAAAACCCCCGGGCCCGTTGAAGAGGGGGGACTTCTCGCTTGTACAGTTAATTATGGGGAGGCCGGACCTAATTCCCGATGGACGTCGTGGCGGAGCTCAGGAGGGCGCTCGGCGCGGCATATGTGCTGACGGCGAAGGAGGACCTGATACCCTACGCGAGGGACGCATCCTACTTCGAGGGCCCCCTGCCGCTCGCCGTCGCTATCCCCGGAAGCGCGGAGGAGGCGGCCGAGGTGCTGAGGATAGCCGACGACGCGGAGGTGCCTGTGGTTCCGCGCGGTGGGGGCACGTCGGTCACCGGGTCTTCCCTGCCGGTGGAGGGCGGGATAGTCGTGAGTACGTACAGGATGGACGCTATCGGGGAGGTGAGGCCCGAGGACGGCTACGCGATTGCGGGGGCGGGCGCGAGGCTGGGCGAACTGGACGAGTCGCTCTCCCGCGCGGGCTTCATGTATCCGCCGGATCCCTCCAGCTCCTCCGCGGCCACGGTGGGGGGATCCATAGCCACGAACGCCGGCGGCCTCAGGGGCGTGTCCTACGGGAATACCCGGTGCTGGGTGATGGGGTTGAGGGTCGTCCTCCCGGGCGGGAGGATCATGTGGGCCGGAGGCAGGGCGCTCAAGAGGTCCGCCGGATACGATCTGGTATCGCTGTTCCTGGGGAGCGAGGGGACGCTGGGGTTGATAACCGACGCAATACTCAGGATAGCGCCGAGGCCGGAGGCCGTCGGAAGGGCGGTCGCGCACTACGGTGATCTGGAGATGGCCGCCGCCGCGGTGGCCGAGCTCAAGAGGAGGGGGTTGCCCCTCCTCACCGCGGAATTCCTGGACGGTCCCTCGCTCAGGGCCGTGGGTGAGGCGTTCGGGATCACGGCGCCGGCGGGCGCCGAGTACATGCTCATGGTGGACGTCGCGTCCACGCGCGAGTCCGTGCGCAGGCACTTGGAGGAGGTCGAGGCGGTGCTATCGAGGTCCTCAATATCGGTCGAGGCCACGGTCGATCCCGCGCGCATGGAGGAGCTGACGCGCGCGAGGAGGGGGCTCTATCCGGCGCTCCTCGGCAGGAGATCCCCGGGACAGCTCGTGGTGAGCATGGACGTCGTGGTGCCGCCTTCCGAGCTCGCGGCGACGATGAACGAGGTGAGGTCGGCCTCCAGGTCCGCGGGGTTCGACGCGGTGATACCGGGTCACATCGGCGATGGAAACTTCCACCCCACTATATACGTGGACCCGGGCGCGATGGATCGCGCCAGGGACCTGATAGTGGAGATCGGCAGGATAGCGCTCAGGCACGGCGGCAGCGTCTCCGCCGAGCACGGGATAGGGCTCGAGAAGAGGGAGCTCCTAGTGGAGGAGGCCGGCGTATGGTTGGACGCGATGAGGTCAATAAGGTCAGCATTCGATCCGAAGGGCATAATGAACAGGGGGAAGGTGTTCTGAGCTCCGGACCGGGCGATGCGATCGAGAACCTGAGGTCGATCGCCTCCAGGTGCGCGCTCTGCGGCTTCTGCCAGGCGGTCTGCCCGACCATTGACGCGGCGGGCTACAGGGAATCGCACGGCCCCAGGGGGAGGGTCCTGATAGCGGGCGCGCTCGCGAGGGGTGAGGCCTCATCCCTCGATCCATTCTACACATGCCTCGGATGCAGGGCCTGTTACTACGCGTGCCCGGCCGGCATAGATGTGTGGGAGGTGAGCAGGGAGGCGAGGCGCATCCGGGCGGGGACCCCGCGCGAGGACCCCTTGGCGTCGGCGATATCTTCGGCGATATCTGGGCTGGAGGATCCGCTGGGCCTCACGGAGCGCGAGATCTCCAGGTGGTCGGATGGGCTGGATATTCCCCGCCCATCCCCCGGGGATGGCCGCGCCCTACTGATCACCGGGCACATGTACCAGCTCATGCCGTACGTCGTCGGGCTATCCGGACTCAGGGGATCGCTGGGCGTCCGCCCGCTCAGGGCGTTCGCCCGCGCCGCCGCGCAGATGCCGCAACTTCTGCGGTTAGCCCGCGCGTTCGCCGATCGCCGCTCCGCCGCCGCGTACGATGGTTACCTGAGGAACATAGCTCTACTCCTCCGCGCGGCCCGGATGGAATTCTCCTACGACCCCCGGGAGCCCTATCCCGGCACCCTCCTGTACGAGCTGGGCCACGACGCGGAGTTCGCCCGCTACGCCCGCGCGTTCGCGGATTATCTGAGGGGGCTGGGGGCCTCCCGCGTCATAACGGTGGATCCGCACACATATGACCTGCTGGCGGCGGTATATCCCAGGTACGTCGAGGGGTTCGGCGCGGACGTGGAGGTCCTCCACTACGCGGATCTCCTCGGAGGCCTGGAGCTGAAAAACCTTGGAATATCCGTGGCGTATCACGAGCCCTGTCACTTCGCGGTGAGGGACGAGCCGTTCACGTCCATGGGCTCCCTGCTGGGGCGCGCCGCCGAGGTCAGGTACGCGTCGCGCAGCGGCAGGAGGAACATGTGTTGCGGGGGTCCCGCGGAGCTGCTGCGCGGTGATGTGGCGGACGCGGTATCGCGGCGCAGGTTCCGTGATCTGAAGGGGACCGGCGCCGGGCTGATAGTCACCGCCTGCCCCATATGTCACGCGAACCTGGACAAGGATGGATCGGTAGTCGACGCATCGGAAGTCCTGGCGGACGCGGCGGGCGTCCGCCCGCTCAGTTCCCCATCAGGGCATCGAAAGGCGCCATCTCCTGATCGCGCGGCTCCCGATACGCGCTTCAAGCGATCGGTCCACCTCTCGACGTCCGCGCGAGAATCCATTTTTAAGCGATGGCCGCGTCCCCGTCCGCATGCTCAGGATGACGATAAATTCCCAGACCCCTCCCGTGAGGTTCAACATCACCTATCAGCAGATGATGGAGAAGTACGGGGAGCTGGGTCTCCCGGTGGACATCTCCAGGCTGGATCCCTGGGACTACCAGGCCACGGTCGGCGGCGTCTCCCGCATGATGATCCAGCTCTCGGGGTTCCTCGGCATCTCGCCGATATGGGTATCCCTGGGTCCCGGATATCCGCCCTCCGTCAGGTTCGGCGATATATCGGTGAGGTACGTGGACCTCGGTCCCCGGGACCTAGCCGGGTTCACGTCGTTCAAGGAGGGCATATACGGGGAGTCCCACGGGCTCTTGAAGTACGAGTTCGACCCCCGCGACTACATCTCCTACACGGTGTACAACTGGGAGTCCGCCAAGTCGTTGCTGGACGAGCTCGATGGAACCGATGTCTACATGGTGAACGATTTCCAGCAGCTCTTGGTCGGGGGGATAATAGGCCCCTCCGCCCCCGCCGTGCTCTGGTACCACATACCGCTCGTGCCCGAACACCTGGGATCGAGGACGGCGCAGTTCCTGAGGAGGTCCATGGAGGGTTTTGACGCCACGATACTCAGCACAAGGAGGGATCTGGAGGGCCTGATAGCCCTGGGCGCGAGCGCGAACGTCAAGCAGGTGTATCCATTCATAGATCCCGACTCCCTGCGCCCGGGCCCCGAATCCGCGGCGGAGAACGTGCTCGAGCGCCTCGGCGTCGGCCCGGACGAGAGGGTGGTGCTGCTGGTGGGGAGGATGGACCCGATAAAGAGCCAGGACGTCGCTGTAAGGGCGATGGCGGGCGTCGACGCGAAGCTCGTGCTAGTGGGCGACGGCAGCTTCACCAGCTCGGCGCTGGGCCACGGCAAGGCAGGGGAATGGGCCTCGCGCCTAATGTCGCTCGCGAGGGAGCTCGGGGTCGATTCCAGGGTGAAGTTCGCCGGATACCTGGGGGATGATGAACTGTACGCGCTCTACGCCAGAAGCGATGCCGTCGCGCTGACGTCGAACCTGGAGGGATTTGGCCTCACCGTATGCGAGGCCTGGAGGTTCGGCAAGCCGGTGGTCGTCAGCAGGGGCGCGGGCGTCTCGGAGCTCGTCATAGACGGGGTGAACGGCTTCCTCTTCGGACAGGGCGATCCGGAATCCCTCGCCTCCGCCCTGGGCAGGGCACTCTCCGCGGGGTCCGACGTCGGCGAGGCCGGGAGGGCCACGATGGAGCAGAGGTGCAGCCTGAGGTCGAACGCGCCGAAGCTCATGGAGATCCTGGAGGACGCGTACTCAAAGTACTCGGGGACCCGCCCTTGACGTGCAGCGCGCCGCGCATCGATCACGGGTTCCTCTCCAACGGATACGGCGCCGCCCTAATATCCAGGGATGCCTCCGTCGAATGGCTCTCAGTCCCGAGGTTCGACTCGCCCCCGATATTTTGCTCCCTCCTCGACGAGGACCTGGACTGCGCCCTCAGGATCCGCGCCGCGGACGCCGCGCCGGCCGGGAGGCACTACATACGCGGATCACTGGCGCTCGAGACAGTCCTCAGGGCCGACGGCGGCACCGTGAAGGTGAGGGATGTGATGCCCAGGTCGGAGCCGGCCCTCATGAGGCTCATCGAGAGCGAGGTCCCCGTCGAGCTCACGGCTAACCCCATGTTCGGCCACGGACTCGTCAATCCCGCGTACGAGCAAAAGGACGATGGAGCGCTCTTCGCGGATCCGACATCGGATCAGTCCCTCGAGATCAGGATCAGGTGGTCATCCCCGCCGGCCGCGGCCGGGAGGGGCAGGTGGAGGCTGGAGCCCGGCTCCGGCCACATGATGGTCCTCTACTCCGCTGAGAGGGGATACGGACTCTTCAGCCCGAAGGCCGCTGTGTACGCGACGCCGGACGAGGCCCTCGGGTCCACGCTCAACTACTGGCGGTCCGAGCTTGGAATGAACACGATCGCCCCGCCCGGATGGGCCCACAGGGCGTATACGACGTCCCTCGAGGTCCTCCTCGGCCTCAAATACGCTCCCTCGGGGGCGCTCGTCTCCTCGCCGACGACCTCGCTGCCCGAGTCCGTCGGCGAGGGGAGGAACTGGGACTACAGATTCGCGTGGGTGAGGGATTCGAGCGTCGCCGCAGAGGCGCTCGCGGCGGCCGGCCTCATCATAGATGCCAGGGAGGTGCTGAACTTCCTCTTCAGCGTGCTGGATCCCTCGAGCAAGCCGTTCAACTACGTGCTGTTCTCCGTGGACGGATCCCCTCCGCCCCCGGAGAGGGAGCTCGGATGGCTCTCCGGGTTCGCGTGCTCCAGGCCGGTGAGGAGCGGGAACGCGGCCGCGCTCCAGCTGCAGCTGGACATCGAGGGGGAGTTCATGGCGGCGCTCAACTCGTACTATCGCGCTACGGGCGACGTCGAGTACCTGAGGGGACGCTGGTGGGCCGTGGAGTCCATAGCGAGGTACGTCATGAGGAACCGCTCGAGGCCGGACGCGGGCATATGGGAGGAGAGGGGGATCGAAAGGCATCACACCCACAGCAAGGTCATGATGTGGTACGCGCTGCACGCGGCATCGGAGATGGCCAGGGACGTCGGGGAGCTCGATGAGGCCGGGAAATGGTCGGCCGCGGCCGCCTCCCTCAGGGAGTGGATACTCGAGAACGCGTGGAGCGATGCCGACGGGTCATTCGTGAGCTACCGGGGATCGCACGACGTCGACGCGTCGCTGCTCGTCATGCCCATCTACGGCTTCGTGGAGGCGGACGACCGGATGTTCGCTTCGACGCTGCAGAGGATTGAGGAGGAGCTCGTCGCCGACGGCCTCGTCTACAGATACAGGCGCGATTTCCTCGGGTCGGCGAGACATCCGTTCGCGCTGGCGGGAGCCTGGATGGCGCGCGCCAAGCTCAGGCTTGGCGATCGCCGCGGCGCCGAATCATACCTGAGGAAGCTCGCGTCATGCGCGAACGACCTGGGCCTGCTCGGGGAACATATAGACGCCGGGACCTGTGAGGCGAGGGGGAACTATCCTCACGTGTTCTCCCACGCGGGCCTCATACATGCGATCGCGGAGCTGGTCGCGACCTAATTCCCGGCCCCGCGCGGCAGTTCGCGCAGTATCTCCCGCAGGATCCCGCCCCTGCACGCGTCCTGCGAGTTCCCCCGGCACCTGGCGGTCACCTTCAACACGTACCCGGTCTGGTCTACCTCGTCTATACTCGTCGACAGCACCTCCTCGACCAGCTCGCACCTGGCGGCCGCGGTCGCCGCGCCCTTCAGCGCGCGATCCGGGTCCACGCCGGCCGGGACCCAGTAGCGCGCGGTCGTCACTATGGATCCCGAGTATCTCCTCAGCAGGGCCTGTATCAGCACGCTGTTCGGGACCTCGATCAGCGCGCCCTCATCGTCCTCGAGCGCCGTGTAGAAGAGCCCCATGGACTTCACAGCGCCCGTGTAGCCGTTCAGCAGGTAGTCGTTCGAGAAGTACTTGGGGGGATACGTGGGGAAGACGTTGCTGTATTGCCACGTCACTATCGTCACGCGCTGCCCCACCTCGAGGGGCCTGGTCACCACGAGCGCAACCCCGGCTATCACGTTCGATAGCACTGTCTGGGCTGCGAGGCCCAGGATCACCGACGCGAATGCGGACCCCAGGATCACGGAACTCACGTCGACGCCCAGGGCCGCCGCGATCGCCACCCCCATGCCCGCGAACCACGTGATCGAGATCAGGTTCCTGAGCGCCGACCTGGGGCCCCGTCCCATCGCGGGGAGCCAGCGGTCGATGAGCAGGAGCACTATCCTGAGTGCCACGTAGAGGACGACGGCCAGCGCCGCGGCCGCCGTTATCCTGTAATAGTTGACCGGCACCAGCGACACGACGTATGTTACGACGTATGCGACGGCGAGGGCAAACGCCAGGATTATGAATAATAGATATACCCTGCGCAGCTCCGCGCTCATGCGTATGTTTCCGCGTTGCGGATTATATAGGCGTTAGAGGTTTGGGGGAAGCGGTAAAACTTCGACCTTCAGGGGGGAGACGAATTGCCGATCGAAAAGTATATGTATAGTAATGCTATAATCCCTCGTGGAAAGTCCCGCGAATAAGCCCTCCGGAGAAGGCATGCAGGATACTCCCACGACAAAACCAATCCATGACCGGTTCGGAACGCCTCCACAGCCCGCCCCAGGTGCTGTGGATAAAGGCATGTCCGGATCGCGCGCAGACGGGGATGCGTGCAAGGGGAGCACTGATACCCCCGGAGGGGCAACGTTCAGGGCGGGGACGACCTCGAAACTCAAGAATGGAGGCCCTGCGAAGCGCTCCCCGACCGCGAGGGATGAGGGAGTAACGGGAAGCAAAAGTAGAGCCTCCGTCGCTTTAGCGGGGAGAGCATGTCAGAAAACATGTGGGGGGCGGGAAAAACCTCCGCCCTTTCAGGGATGGGATGGGATCAGGGGCCTCGGATCCACGCGGAAGAACTCGTTCCCGGCCCCGTGCAGCGCGACGTTGGCCTTCTCGAGGATCAGCCCGTCCTCGTCCGCGACGCCAGCCCTCGCGCGGACCGCCAAGACCCTGAGCAGCACGAGGTCCATGGATCCCACCTCCACGGATCCCGCGATCCTGACCTCATAGATGGCGACCGCGCCCGCGAGCCCCGGGATGGATACCGTCGAGCTCGGCTCGAGCTCGATCCCCAGTTCCGGGAGCTTATCGCGGTCCCTCCCGCTCGCCGCGCCCAGCGCGTACGCCGCATCAGCCATCTCCGGAGGGATCACGTTCAGCGTGGCCTCCGGGTTCGTCCGCAGGCACTCGCGGGTGAACGATCCCCGTCCCACGGCGACCGCAACGGTCGGGGGGTCCTCGCTCACCGGGGTATTCCAGCTGAACGGCGCCGCGTTCAGCCTTCCGCGGCACCCGGTGATCAGCACCACGGTCGGCCTCGGATGGAGCAATCTGTAGAACTTGCCCCGATACTGCTCGAACCGCACGGTTCTGTGATCGCCGCGCGCGATAAAACCGTTCATAACCTGGTTATGAAAATCTTAAAACCGATTTACAGATGTCAGATTCCATGGGCGCGGATCTGGACGGGATCCCGTGGGGGAGGCCTCACTGGCTCGTATTCGCGTCGACGTCGGCCGGTTTCCTCCTCTGGGGGCTGATAACATCCCTGGGCTATATAATATACCCGGAATTCCACGATCCGGCATACATAGCCCTGGTGGCCGCCATGCCGCTCCTGGGCGACGTAGTTCTCTCCAGGCTCTCCGACGTTTTCGTGGGGAGGAAGCGCGCGTTCATAGCCACGATGTCCCTCTACGCCGCCGGATCCATCATCGTGGCGCTGGATGTCCTGTACGCCTCGATGAATATCGCGTTATTCCTAGTAGGATACGCGCTCGCCACGTTCGCGGTCGAGGGCGAGGTCCCGGTTTCGCTGGCGTTCATCGCCGAGGTGGCGCCATCCACGCGCAGGGAACGCGCGCTCATACTCGCCACTAACTTCGATAACGTGGGCGCGGCCCTCGCGGCTGCGATCGCGTTTCTCGCCTACGGCTCTACCTCATCATATTCGGCTGAGGCCCTCTCCATAGTGGGCGCGGCCCTCGCGGCCCTCGCGGCGGTCGCGGTAATAAGGTCCATGATCCCGGAATCGGTCAGGTGGCTTCGCGCAAAGGGCCGCGCGGCCGATGCGGCAGCTGAGGAGTCCAGGATGGGCGTCCCCCGCTCCGCGTCCCCCGCCAAATCCGTCGAGCCTACGGTCGGATTCCTCGGGAGGTACTCGTTCCTCGCGGCGCTGGGGATCTCCCAGTATCTCACATATGGCCTGATGGCGTTCGTCGTGGCCGACTACTTCTTCTCCGGCGAGTCGCTCAACCTCGTGGTCCTCGTGGCGAACGCAGCCGCGGCGCTGGCCGGCGCGGCCGCATCGCTCGTGGCGGAGCGCATCGGCTCCGTGAGGTTCGCGCTGCTGTCGTACGGAGGGGGCCTCATCGCCATGGCGCCCATCGTGGCGTGGGCGCTCTATTTCCCCGTCACATGGGCGTTCTATCCGCTCCTCGCGCTCAATATGGCGTTCAGCGAATTCGCGTGGGCCACCAGGATCGTGTACGAGCCCGCACTCTTCCCGACGGAGCGCAGGGCGTTCATGGTCGGCCTCGTGAGGGTCGTACCAATAGCGGCGTACTCCGCATCGGCGTATCTCACGTCGTCGATGAGCGAGGCGGCATTCCTCGCCTACAACGCCGCCCTGTGGGCCCTGGGAGCGGCCGCCTCCACGGCATGGCGGTTCCTGGGATACGACGTATCGATGGCCCCCCTGGAGCTCACGGGATCCCCCCCGTCGCGCCCGGGCCTAGCTCTCGATGAGCCCCACGATGCCTCCCACGAACGAGAGGATCGATCCTATCACGAATCCCCAGAAGATCGGGAACGCGATTATCGAATATATCAGGAGCAGCGCATAGCCGGTCCTGGCCCTTCCCGGATCCTGCGACTTGGCTATCGAGAGCCCGATGCCCCCCACCGCGAGCACCGCGACCGAGAGCATGAGCCATGCCGGGAAGAGCAGGAACTCGATGGGCCACATCGGCGGCAGAAGTATCATCAGCGTGAAGTGCGCCAGCCCCAGCAGGAACGCCAGCACGCCGAGAGCGAATCCTATCGCGCCCATGTAGAATCCGAGCCCCTTCGCCAAGGCGCGTTCGTTTCCTATCTTATACTATTAATGTTATCGCGCGCGGCGCCTCGCTATGCAGTACGCCAGCCCCGACGCCAGGGCCCCGGCCCCCGTCGCGAGGAACGCGTACGGAATTCCGGGCAGGAGCGCCCACGCGGCGATCCCGGACGCCCCGGCCCCCGCTAGGATCCCCGGCAACAGGCAGCCGAGTCCCCTTCCGGGGTCCCCATCGTCCTCCTTCAGGTATTCCTTGATCAGCGTGGGCAGCTCCAGCGCGTCTTCCAGGGACCTCGCCAGCTTCCCCACCCTCCTCATTATCTCCTCCCTGTACATCTCGGCCTCCACCCCCTCCTCCCTGAGCGTAGACGAGAGAATTGGGAGGAACTTGAACTCCGGGTCCAGCCTCTTGCACACGCCCTCGAGCACCGCGATCATCCTCACGTAGAGCACGAGATTCCTCGGGAGCCTGAACGGAAACCCGTGGATTGCCCGGCCCGCGGCCCTCAGGAGCTCCTGCACCTCCGCCTCGGCGGCGATCCCCTTCCCCCTGGCCTCCTCGAGCATCAGCTCCACGGCCCTCCTCAGGAGCCTCCGGTCCGCCCCGGGCTGCACGGCCCCGATGTCGGTCAGCGCCTCCACCGTCCACTCCGAGTCCCCCTCGACTATCGCCCTGTAGAGCCTCACGAGCGATATCCTGGTCTTCCGGTCGAGCCTTCCCGCCATGCCGAAGTCGTAGAGTATGATTCTCCCGTCCTCCGCGACCGAGATGTTGCCCGGGTGGGGATCCGCGTGGAAGACGTCCCCGCTCAGGACCATCCCCATGAAGAGCCTCGCAACCCTGCCGGCGAGCCTCCTCCGATCGATCCCCGCGGCATCGAGCGCCTCCACGTTCGTTATCTTGATGCCGGGCAGGTACTCCATGACCAGGACCCTCTCGGTTGAGACCTCGTGGATCACCTCCGGGATAATTATCCCCCTCCTGGATATGGACGCCGCTATTTGCTCCATATTGGATGCCTCCATCCTGAAGTCCAGCTCCTCATAGGCGGTCCCCTCCACCTGATCGAGCGCTGATCTCAGCGAGAATCTGATCGATGGATCGAGGATCCATCCGAAGTACCTGATGAGGGTCCTGAGGGCCGCCGAGTCCTCCTCCACGCGCTCCCTTGCGCGCGGCCTCTGCACCTTCACCACCACGTCCCTTCCCCCATACCTGGCCCTGTACACCTGGCTCAGGCTGGCACCGGAGATCGGGGTCCGATCGAATTCATCGAAAACATCCTCCACGCGCCTTCCCAGCTCCGACTCTATCAGGGGCTTCACGCGATCGAACTCCTCGGGCGGGACCTCGTCCTGTAGCCTGGAGAACTCCGCTATGTAGGGGTCGGGGAGGACGTCCGGCCTCACGGAGAGGATCTGGCCGAGCTTTATGAAGAGCGGGCCCAGCCCTATGAACGCGTCGACAGCCCGCGCGGCATGCCTCCTGTATCTCTCCGCGTCGACGCGCCCCCTGTTCCTGCGATATCTGGAGTCGTCCAGGGAGAACCGAAGGGCGATGGGGGCCAGCCTGACGGCCAGCTCCAGTGTCCTCAGTCGTCCGCCGGCCATTCAGCGCCCCTTCCGGGACGCGTACAGTGTGACCTCCAACAGGAGGTGCAGAACAGGGTGTTCCCTCGGATCAAAGACATCGAAGTGCAGTTCGTAGAAGTCATCGTATTCGCGCACGTGGAGCCCCATCGGCCCCCTGTACTGAGCCCTCGCCCCCTCCGGAAATCCGAGCGGGGTCCTCTCGAACCAAGGCGGAAGGCCCGCCATCACATCCTTGTCTATCCTTATGCCGCGCAACTCACTCCACTTTGACGCTCCTCGCGCCCTTCACCGGTATCCTGACGGTGAGTACCCCATCTTCATATTTGGCGCCCACCTCTCCCTCGGGATCCGGGGGGATCGGGAGCGGCACGACCCTGTGGATCCTCATCGGCCTCTGCTCCCAGTAGTAAACGGCGCCCTCCGGCGCCTCCCTCCTCGCAGCTATCGTGAGCACCGATCCATTGAGGGTCGTCTTTATCGTGGACTTATCGAATCCCGCCATGTCGGCCACTACCACGAGCTCCGATCCCTCCTCGTATATATCGATGGGGGGCATCACGAGCTCGAAGAATGCCCTCGACCGGGAGCTGAGCTCCCTCGCGAGTTCCCTCGAGAAGTATTTTGCCACATCGCTCATGCGAATTCCAAGGGCATCCATGATAATATAGATTTCGCCCATTCCCATCGGTTTGGCCTTATCTGACCAACACCTCCCCCAAACCCCTAACTCCTTATAAGGGGGAGCCGGATCGGATGTCCGCATGATACCGCTCCCCGCCGCCATCCAACCGTATGGCCCGCTCATACTGATAGTGCTGGCGTTCGTCGACGGGCTGCTCTTCGGCCTCGCGATAAAGAAGGCGATCGTGTCATTCATCATATTCATAGTAGCGGTGATACTGGGAACGTACATCGGCATCTCCCTCCCGGGGATGTCGGCATCCGCCCTAACGGCGAAGGCCGCCTCACTGATCGCGCACTGGATCTCCAGCGCCCCCGCGATCTTCTCGGGCGTTTCCATCTTCTTCATAATAGGGATCGCGATAGGCATCTGGAAGGGTTGATAATGTCGATCTCGGGGCTCCGGGGCCATAAGTACATACTGCTCACCACATTCAGGAAGAATGGCACCCCGGTTCCCACGGCTGTCCTCTTCGCGCTGGACGGAGATAGAATCCTGGTGCATACATCGCTTTACTCGGGCAAGGTGAAGAGGCTCCGCAGGAATCCGCGCGCCCTCGTGCAGCCATCCACGATCCTCGGGAAGCCCCTCGGCCCACCGCTGGAGGTCGTCGGCCGCATCCTGGAGGGCGATGAGGCCGCGCGTTCGGCGGCGATCCTCAGGAGGTGCTGCTTCGAGAAGAGGGTCAGCATGTGGCTGGATAGGCTGCACCGCTCCCCTCCGGCATATCTGGAATTCGTTCCAGCGAGTTTCACTCTACTTAGGTACACATAGTTACGCATCAGCGTACCTGTCGTACGCGTAGAGCTTGGGCTTCACGGCATCATATAGGCCCCTCACGAGTTCATCGGGTCCCCTCCGCTCCGCCCCCGTCAGGAGGTACCCACCCACCAGCGATGGGAGGACGTTTCCGTCCCACCACTCGCGCTGCCGGGGAACCCCCTCCATCCTCAGTTCAACGCGCATCTTTCCGCCCCCCACTTTATTGTGTATCAAACATCTAATTTAAACATATCTATTCTGATGCTGTGTTGCATAACCTCAGGAATATCACTTTAGGACGGCTATTCACGGGTAGCTTATTGCAAATGCTCGTTCTTCGATCCAACTGGCGATTATCAGACGTTAAATCAGCTAAATTGCGC
>Ga0080006_1091157_pt1 | contig 23742 bp, 24 predicted proteins | sample RS3BMetagenome_FD_69209 | JGI IMG/M metagenome (GOLD analysis project Ga0080006, IMG submission 69209) | Ferric oxide microbial mat and aquatic microbial communities from Rainbow Spring, Yellowstone National Park, USA - RS3B (SPADES... ...
GCGCGGCTGCCCGCCCGCCGCCGAGATGGGTGAGGTCGGCGGCCAGCGCGAGCGCCCGCCGACCGGCGGCCCGCACGAGCTCGGCGGTGCCGGCGACGCTCCCGGGCAGGGCGCGCCGTCCGCCGTCGTGGGCCACGTCGAAGCCCTGCCCCTCCTCGGCGGTGCGTGCGACGACCGCCACGTCGAAGCCGGCGTCGGCCAGGGCCAGCGCGCAAGCGCGTCCGACCCCGCGGCTCGCCCCGGTGACGAGCGCCCGGCTCCCCTCCGCCCTCTTCGGGACCTCGTCCATCACGTCCTCCCCCGCCGACGAGCGCCGCCGGCGGCGCCACGCTACCGGCAGTGAGCTCCCACCGGAGGGCTCTCCGACGGGGGTCGAGCCCGAGGGTGGCGGGGGTTGCGGCGCCGGGGGTCGGCCGAGCACGATCGGTCGATGGCGGCCGAGCGCACGGACGGAGAGGGCACCGACCGCTTCCTGCCACTGCCGACGGTCGGCCGGGTGTTCACCGGGCACCTCCAGGTCCGCCTGGGCGACGTGACGCCCCGGCGGCGCGCCCGGCTCGACGCCGTCGCCCGCTACCTCCAGGACGTGGCCGAGGACGACGCCGCCGACGCCGGGTGGCCGACCGACGTCGGGTGGGTGGTCCGTTGGACCCGGCTCTCGGTCCGCCGCTTCCCGCTGCTCGGCGAGCGGCTGCGGCTCGACACCTTCTGCTCGGGCACCGCCGCGGCGTGGGCCGAGCGCACGACCACGATCGCCGGTGACGGCGGGGCCTCGCTCCAGGGCACGTCGGTCTGGGTGGCGGTGCGCCCAGCGAGCGGACGGCCGGCCCGCTTGGGCGAGCGCTTCGACGCCGTCTACGCCCCGTCGGCCGGGAGCCGCCGCGCCACCGCCCGCCTGCACCTCCCCCCGCCGACGGCGGCGGTGCGCCGCGGCGGCCGCGACTGGCCGTTGCGGACCAGCGACTTCGACGCCTGGGGCCACCTGAACAACGCCATCTCGTGGGCGGCCGTCGAGGACGCGATGGCCGGCGAAGCCGGGCCGGCGCCTTCCACCGAAGCTTGGCCGGCGCCCTTTTCGGCGGAGGTCGAGCACCACCGGGCGATCGAGCCGGGCGACCGGCCGGTGCTGTGCCGGTCGACCGACGGGACCGCCCTGTCGGCCTGGCTGGTCGACCGCCGCGGCGTCCTCACGGCGGCGCGGGTGTGGAAGTGGCCGTGGACCTCGTGATCGGACCCGAGGACCCCGGCAGCGGCGCGCGACGACACCTCGATCCGGCCCGCGTCGAGATCGAGTCGATGCACGCCGAGCGGGCGGCACGCGGCCGGGGGATCGGGCGGGCGATCCTCGACGGCCTGCTGACCGAAGCCGGCCGGTGCGGCTACCCTTCAGCCTCTGCATGGCCCTCGCGCTCGACGGCTCGGACGCTGTGGACGGGTCGGATGGCGGCTGAGGGGGGCATCCCGTTGCCGCCCACGCCGGACCCAGAGGCGCTGGCCTTCCTCCGTGCCGCCGATCCCGTGCTGGCCACTCTGATCGACGCCGCCCCGGGCTTCCGGCCCCGGGCCTGGCTGGCCGAGCTCCCGGCGCTCGACGCCTTCGGCGCCCTCGTCTTCCAGGTCGCGGGCCAACAGCTCTCGGTGGCGGCCACCCGGCGGATCGTCGACCGGCTGGCGGCGCTCTTCGGCGGCGCTCTCCCGTCGCCCTCCGCCCTGCTGGCGGCCGACCCGGCAGACCTGAGGGCGGCGGGCTTCTCGGCCTCCCGAACGAGGCCGAGGTGCTGGCGGTGGCCGAGCCGTGGCGCCCCCACCGGAGCCTGGCCACCGCCTACCTCTTCGCCTCGTCCTTCCGCCACGAGCGGTCGGTCGGCCGTTGAGCCCCGGCCGGGGCGTCCCGAAGCGGCGCCGGGAGCACCCGCGAGGTGGCGGTCAGCCGAGCGTCGGACGGACGCGCTGCTCGAGGAACTCGACCACCGCCTCCGAGAAGGCGTCGTTGCGGTCGCCGGCGATCATGTGGGCGGCGCCCTCGACCTCGACAACGCTGGCGTCAGGCATGCGGGCCAGGAAGTCGTCCACGCTCGCCCGGGTGACGACATCGCTCAGCGATCCGCGGACCAACAACGTCGGCACCCCGATGTTCTCGACCGCCACGTCGATCAGCCCGGCCAGCCGGTCGGGCAGCACCTCGGTCCGGCCGCGGTCGATGAAGCGGGGGTCCCAGTGCCAGAACCAGCGCCCGTCGCGGTGGCGCAGCACCTTCTTCAGGCCGTCGGGGTTCACCGTCCGGCGACGGTTCGGGGTGTAGGCGGCGATGGCGGCGGCGGCCTCCTCGAGGCTGCCGAAGCCGGCCACCCCCGACTGCATGAACGTCTTGATCCGCTGGATCCCGCGGTCGTCGGCCTTCGGCGTGATGTCCACGAGCACCAGCCCGCTCGACACCGTCCGGTCGCTCGTCCCCTCGGCCAGCATCGCCGAGACACCGCCCAGCGAGGCGCCGACGATGACCGGCGGCCGTCCGAGCTGGTCGCACACCGCCACGCAGTCGGCGCAGAAGGCGGTGAAAGAATAGTCCCCGTCGGACGCCCACTCGCTCTCGCCGTGGCCGCGCAGGTCGAGGGTGACCGACCGCCAGCCGCGCCCGGCCACCACCTCGGCGGTCCGCCCCCAGGCGTGGCGGGTCTGACCGCCGCCATGGAGGAAGAGGACCGGCCAGGCGTCGGGACGGCCCCGGACGTCGCCGACGAGCCGCAGTCCCTCGAAGCCCTCGAACGAGACCGTCGTCGGGTCGCGCCCGTCGCCGTCGGGCACCGGCCGCCCCGTCATCGACCGGTGAAGTCCGGCGCCCGCTTCTCGACGAAGGCGCTGGCGCCTTCACGCGCGTCCTCGCTCTGGAAGACCGTCGCCAGCTCCTCGGGTGTGCCCCAGCCGGGTGCCGCAGCGTCGACCACGGCCCTGCGCATCAGACGCTTGGTGATCTGCACCGCCAGCGGTCCGTTGGCGGCGACGGCGTCCGCCAGCGCCAGGGCGGTCGGCCGCAGCTCGTCGAGCGGCACGACCCGGTTGACGAGGCCCCAGTCGAGGGCCTGCTGGGCCACGAACAGCTCGCCGGTCATCCCGATCTCGAGTGCCCTGGCGAGCGGGATCCGGCTGGCGAGCAGGGTCCCGCCGCCGGAGGCGAAGAGGCCGCGGCGCACCTCGGGAAGGCCGAAGCGGGCGACGTCGGCCGCCACCACCAGGTCGCAGAGCATGACCAGCTCGAAACCACCGCCGACCGCCGCCCCGTTCACCGCAGCGACCAGCGGCTTGGCGAACGGCGTGGTGAAGAGCCCCATCCCCCGCCGGGCACTCGGCCGGCGCTCGGGGGTCGGCGGACCGTCGGCCCCCTCGCTGAAGGCGCGGAGGTCCATCCCGCCGCAGAAATGACGGCCCGCCCCGGTGAGGACGACCACCCGGACGTCGCCGTCCTCCTCGAGCTCGTCGAGCGCGTCGCCGAGCGCCGTCAGCAGCTCGCCGTCCATGGCGTTGGCCGACTCCGGTCGGTTCAGGGTGAGGACCTCGACCCTGCCGTGCCGCTCGCGTTCGAGCACCATCACCCCGTCCTCCCTCGTCGCCGGGCCCCGACACGGTAACCCGCGACGGCGCGCCCCCGGCACGGGCGCTGGGACGACGCAGGTGCGGGCGGTCGGAGGAGGCGGCATACACTGCGGCCATGCGCGTGATCGTCGACTTCGACCTCTGCGAGTCCAACGCCCTGTGCATGGCCAACGCCCCCGAGGTCTTCGAGGTGCGGGACGACGACTTCCTCTACGTCCTGCAGGAGGAGCCTCCGGAGTCGCTGCGCGAGAAGGTCGAGGCGGCCGCCCGGGCCTGCCCGAAGGCGGCGATCACCGTCGTCGACTGACCGGGCGAGCCGGCTGGCGCCGCACCGGCCGGCGGCCTCAGCGCCAGCTCCCGGTCCAGGCGGGGTAGAGCCCTCGCTCCCGGGAGAGCTCCTGGGCCGCCAGGTCCAGTGGCAGCTCGTCGGCCTCGGGGGCGGTCGCCAGCCAGGCCACCACCGCCCCGACCAGCTCGGGCGGCGCCCAGGTGGCCCCGTCGAAGCCGAACGGGCCCATGTCGGCCCGCAACCGCTCGGTGGCGACGCCACCGGGGCTCAGGTTGAAGAACCGCACCCCGCTGCCGGCATGCTCGACGGCCAGCACGCCGAGCACCCGGTGCACCGCCGCCTTGCTGACGGCGTAGCCCATCCCCCAGCCACCCTCGCCGGCGGCGGCCGGCGGGTCGGCCACCCCGGCGCGCGAGGTCATCGTGACCACCGTCCCGCTGCCCCGCTCGACCATCCCCGGGAGGACACGCTGGAGGATCTGCATGGGAGCCAACGCGTTGGCCACCAGGTGCTGCTCGAGGATCGGCAGCGGCGTCTCGAGGAAGCGGTCCATGTGGCCCGGTCCGACGTAGCGGCCGTTGTTGACCACCACGTCGACGCCGCCCCAGGCCTCGAGCACCCGGTCCACCGCCGCCCCGACCGAGGCCAGGTCGAGCAGGTCCGCCGGGACCACCAGGGCCCGACGACCGGCCGCCTCGACCTGGGCGGCGGTGGCGGCCAGCGAACCGGGCAGCGGGCTCGTGTCGCTCGCCCGCAGGGTCGAGGAGTGCTCACGCCGCTCCCCCTCCTGCTCGGTGCGGGCGGTGACAGCGACGTCGAACCCCGCCTCGGCCAGCGCGAGCGCCACCGCACGGCCGATGCCGCGGCTGGCGCCGGTCACGAGCGCGGTCCCTCGGTGCTCGGTGACGGCCACGGGTCGCATCCTGGCACGGCCGCCCGGCCCATGGGGCGGCAACCTCTCTAACATCTAGAGGACAGCCGGTCCAAGGGCCTGCGGTTGGCGTACAGTGTCGGCTCGGGTCGGGTCCGGCGGGCCGTCGGCGGCCGACGACGGGAGGGAATGTGCTGTTCCTGCACGAGGTCCACTGGGTGGCCGGCGCACGGGGGGCGGAGTTCGACGCCGCCTGGCGGAAGGGTTGGCTCCCGACGCTCGCCCAGACCGACGACGCCCGGCTCCTGTGGTACCTGCGGCTCGCCCACGGCAGCGGCGGCGCCTACGTGGTGGTCACCGTCACCGGGGTGAGCGGCGCCTCGGCCTGGGCCGACCTCGCCGACCGGGTGCGCCGGGGCGACCTAGCCGACTGGGCGGCCGACATGGACGCCCTCCGCTACCGGTCGACCGCCAAGATCCTCGTGCCGCTCCCGTGGTCACCCCTCCAGGAGGTGTCGCTGGCATCGGTCCCGACCTCGGGCGAGGAGCACCCGCTCGGCGTCTACATGGAGGACACCGCCTGGCCGTTCCCGGGCAAGCACCCGGCGTACGTGGCGACCGCCGGCACGCTCTACAACCAGCAGACCCTCGGCCGCTCCAAGGACGCCGGGCGCAGCATCATCGAGATGGAGGCCGCCTTCCAGCCGCTCTTCGGCACCCACGGCACCAACGAGGTCGTGCTCTGGCAGAAGGTGGTCGACCACCAGGCGCTCTTGCGGCTCCTCGTCAACGAGACGCCGAGCGAGATCACCGGCCCGGGCACCTGGATGCACGACGCGCTGGCGCTGCGCGACCAGTGGGAGAGCCGGCTCCTGCGGACCACCGCCTGGTCGCCGCTGTACTGACGTGGCCGACGTCCTGCCGCGCTCGATGCCCGGGGTCCTAAACCCGGTGCTCGCCGTCGACCCGGATCGCCCGGCGCTGGTGCTCCCTCGCTCGACGGTCACCTACGGCGACCTCGACGTCGCCGCCACCCGGGCCGCCGAGCGGCTCGCCGCCCACGGCGTCGGCCGCGGCTGGCGGGTCGCCCTGGTGGACGACGCCAGCCTCGTCTCGGCCGCCGCCCTCCTCGGCGCCACCCGCATCGGGGCGGCTTGCGCCCTCATGAACCCGCGGCTCACCGTCGGCGAGCTGGCCGAGCTCGTCGCCGTCGCCGGCGTCGGGCCGGTCGCTGTCGCCGGCGCCGCCTACGCCGACGCGCTGCGCCGGGCCGGCGACCTCGAGGTGCTCGACGACGACGAGCTGCTCGGCGGCGGCCCCGGGGAGCCCGGCGGCCCCGGTGGAGCCGGGCCGAGGACCCCCTACGACCCGTCCCCCGAAGACGAGGCGGTCGTCCTGTTCACGAGCGGCACCACCGGCACGCCGAAGGCGGTGCCGTTCACCCACGGCCTGATGGGGCCGCGGATCACCGCCTTCTCCCCCACCGTCGACCCGGTGCCGGCGGTCGCCCTGATGTGCGTCCCGCTCGTCCACGTCGGCGGCATGCTCGGGCTCATGGTGCAGCTGGGCAAGGGGGCCACCTCGGTCGTCCTCACCCGCTTCGACGCCGGCCGCTGGCTCGAGCTCGTGGAGCGCCACCGGGTGACGACCTGCTTCTTGGTGCCGACGATGCTCCACCGGATCCTCGAGCACCCCGACTTCGGGCGGCGGGACCTCTCGTCGCTCGTGTCGATCTCCTACGGCGCCGCCCCGGCTCCGCTCGACCTGGTCCGGCGTGCCCTCGCCGCCCTCCCCCACGTCGCGCTCTCCAACACGTTCGGCCAGACCGAGACGATGGGCTCGATCACCGCCCTGCTGCCGGGCGACTACGGGACCGACAAGATGGCCTCCGTCGGTCGGCCGCTTCCCGGCGTCGAGGTGCGGGTGGTCGACCCGGTCACCGCCGACGAGCTGGCACCCGGAGAGGTCGGCGAGCTGTGGGTCCGGACCGAGGCCAGCGTCATCCCCGACGCCCAGCGGGACGACCCGGACCTGCCGGACGGCTGGCTGCGGACCGGCGACATGGTGTCGGTGGACGACGACGGCTACCTCTGGCCGGCCGGGCGGCTGTCCGACACGATCAACCGCGGCGGCGAGAAGTTCGCCCCCTCCGAGATCGAGGCCGTGCTCCGCCAGCACCCGGCGGTGGCCGACGTCGCCGTCGGCGGGGTGCCGGACCCCGAGATGGGGCAGCGGGTCGGGGCGGCGGTGGTCGCCCGGGTGCCGGTCGACGCCGGCGAGCTGCGCGAGTTCTGCCGCGGCCGGATCGCCAACTTCAAGCTGCCCGAGCGCGTCGTGCTCGTCGACGAGATCCCCTACAACGACTTCGGCAAGGTCTCGAGGGCCAGGCTGCGGGCGCTGTTCAGCGACTAGCGGGGCGACCCGGGGAGACCCCGCCGCTCGTCCGGCACCCGACCTCGGACTGCACCGGCCCGTCGGACTGCCATGATGAGGCGGTGAGCGCTCGGCCGACCCGCATCGTCATGCTGCGCCACGGCGAGTCTCGCTCGAACGCCGAGCTCTGGCTCTCGGGGATCGCCACCTGCAAAGGGCTGACCGAACGTGGCGCCGGCGAAGCCAGACGGCTTGGTGCCGCCCTCCGAGCGGACCCGGCGCTGCGCCCCGACCGGGTGGTCACGAGCTCGATGCCGCGATCGATCGAGACGGCGACGATCGCCACTGCCGGCCTCGGCGTGACCGTCGAGCCGCTCGACCAGCTGATCGAGCGGACCCCCGGCGAGTGCGAGGGGATGACCGTCGCCGAGTACACCGAGCGCTACGGCCACCGGCCCTGGCACGACTGGCGCCTCCCGCTCTCCCCCGGCGGTGAGGGCGAGGCCGAGTTCTCCACCCGGGTCGACGCGGCGGTCGGCGCGCTGGTCGACGCCGGCCGGGGCGCCACCACCTGGGTGTTCTGCCACGGCGGGATCATCATGACGGCCGCCGACCACCTGATGGGCGTTCCCGGGGGCCTGGCCCAGCCGCGCTGGGCGGCGCCGGCCAACGCCTCGATCACCGAGTGGCTCCGCCCTCCGGCTGACGAGCCCGACGGGCCGTGGCGGCTCCGTCGCTACAACGACCACGCCCACCTGATGATCCAACCGGCGTGACGGCCCCCATCGCCTGCAGCCTGACCGAGCGAGCGGCCGGCACCCAGCTCGACGAGTGACCTCGTCCGGCGGGAGAAGGCCAGCCGCCACTTCTGATCGACGCCGGCTCAACCCTCGTCGGCGGCATCCTGCGCCTGTTCGGCCTGGCTGGCGGCCATCTGGCGCGGACGCTTGCCGGCCCGGCTCGCCATGAAGGCCCGGACGTCGCTCGCCATCGAGGCGATCGAGGTGAAGTCGGCGGTGTTCTGCAGGTGGACCCGCATCCCCATGCCCTCCCAGGCGCGCTTCACCCCGGCCTTCACCGTCAAGATGGTGGTGAGCGGCATCTGGGCGATCGTGCGGGCCGTCTCCTCCACCGTCGCTTCGAGCTCGGCTCGGGGGACGACGCGGTTCACCAGTCCCCACTCGCGCGCCTGCTCGGCGCTCAGGGTGGGGGCCAGGTAGAGGTACTCGTAGGCACGCTTGAAGTTCATCAGCGTCCACGGCTCGATGAGCGTCTGGGCGCCCGGGAGGCCGAACCCCTGGGGCAGCGGCATCTGGAAGTAGGCGTCGTCGGAGGCGATCGTGAGATCGCACAGGTACCCGTAGACGGTGCCGCCCCCGACGCAGTAGCCGTGCACCTGGGCGATCGTCGCCTTCGGGAACTCCCACAGGTTGAGAGGCGGCCAGAGGAAGAGCCCGTAGTTGTGCTCCTTCCAGGTCCGCTCGGGCGTCGGGCCGGTGGTCGGGTAGACCTCGGGCATCTCGTCGGGCTCGACGATGGCGTGACCGGCGCAGAAGCCGTTGCCGTTGGCCTTGACGACGAGCACCTTCACCTCCTCGTCACGGTCGGCCATGCCGAGCGCCTCCTCGAAGTCCCAGACCTGCTGGGCGGTCTGGATGTTGGCCTTCTCCGGCATGTTGAGCACCAGCCGGGCGATCGGGCCGTCCTTCTCGTAGAGGATCGTCTCGAAGGTCGTGCGCTCCATCAGGTCCCGGTTCTCCTTCCCGTGGCGCCGGCGGCGCCCTCGACAGCTCTCCGATCGAGCAGTTCGGCGAGGATCGTCGCCAGCGCCGCCGGACGAGAGCCCTGCACGCTGTGCCCCGCCCCCTCGACGACCACCACCCGAGCCGCCGGCTGGCGGCGCTGCAGCTCGGCCAGGTCGGCGTCGCTGACCACCCCAGATCGCCCGCCGCGGACGACGGTGAGGGGACAGGCGACCCGGCCGAGATCCTCCCAGACCGCCAGGTAGGGAGGCTCGCCGACGACCCCTCGGGTGGACGCCGCCCGGTGGGCCGCCCGCCACTCCCACCCTCCGTCGTCACGACGCCGGAGGTTGTGGGCCAGCCCGAGACGGAGCGCCGTGCGCGACCGGGACGGGTTGGCGGCCGCCACCCGGTCGAGCGCTTCGGAGAAGCTGGCGAAGCTCGCCACCCCCATCAGCTCGTCCATCGCCGGGTTCCGCCGGCCGCCGGGGACGACACCGGGCGTGATGTCGACGAGCACCAGCTCGGCCACCATCTTGGGCTGGCGGGCGGCCAGGCACACGGCGCTCAGGCCGCCGAGCGACATCCCGGCCACCAGCCGGGCCGCAGGCGCCAGGGCGGCGATCGCCACCGCCAGGTCGTCGACGTGGGCCTGGGGGTCGAACAGCCAGTCGACGGGGTCGGAGCGCCCGTGGCCGGCCAGGTCGAGCGCCACGGCCGATCTGCCGAGGCAGAGGGCGACGGCGTCCCAGGTGTGGGCGCTCTGCATCCCGCCGTGGAGGAGGACGACTTCGGCCGCTCCCGGGTTCCCCCAGACGACGGCGCCGAGGCGGCGCCCGCCGGCGACCTCGACGTAGCGGCGCTCGACCGCCGGTCGGCCACGCCAGCCGAGGCCGTGCTCGGCCGCCGTCGCCTCGAGCAGGGCGAACTCGTCGGCCGGCGGATCCTCCGATCCGTCGGCGCCGTCGCCGCCGCCGGCGCCCAGCGCGCTGCCCGCACGCCCTTGGCCGGCGGTCACCGGGTCCGGTGCTCCCCGAGCAGGTCGGTGCCGATGATCTCGGCGGCCTCCAACCGCTGGAGCTCGTCCTCGGTGATCCCGAGCAGGCCGACCAGGATCTCGCGGTTGTGCTGGCCCAGGGTCGGGGCCGGCGAGCGGTGGAGCCGCCGCGGGCCGCCGCCGAAACGGACCGGGTACCCGTAGTGGAGCTGGTCGCCGACCACCGGGTGGGTGACGGTCTCGAGGAAGCCCCGGTCCGCCAACTGCTCGAGATGCTGGACCTGTGCCGGTGCGAGCACCGGGGCCACCGGGACCCCGGCCGGCCAGAGGGCGTCGACCACCTTTGCGCTCGAGCGCACCCGGCACCAGGCGCCCAGCCACCGGTCGATCTCGTCGTGGGCGGCGCGCCGACCGGCGGGGGTGCGGCAGCGTTCGGCGTCCGGCGGGTCGCCGACCACCTCGCACAGCGCCGCCCACTGCTCGTCGGTCTCGACCGCCACCGCCACCCAGTCGTCCGGCGGACCGCCGCCCAGCTCGTCGCCCTCGAGGTCGGCGCAGCGGTAGAGGTTCTGGGGGGCGGCCGCCGGCCCGCGGTTGCCGTCACGCACCATCAGGTGACCGAACGCCTGGTACTCGAGCACCTGCTCGGCGGCGACGTTGAGCGCCCCTCCGACCATCGGCACCTCGACCAGCATCCCCTCGCCGGTCCGGCGGCGGTGCTCCAAGGCGAGGAGCAGCGCCAGCGTGGCGTGGGTGCCGGCCAGCGGGTCGCACATGCCGTTGGGGACGTGCGGCGGCCCGTCGGGGAACCCGGTCATCCACGCCATCCCGGAGCACTGCTCCATGTTCTGGGCGTAGCCGGTGCGGTCGCGCCATGGGCCGTCGAGCCCGAACGCCGGCATCCGCAGGAAGACGAGGCCCGGCTGCAGCTCGCGGACCTCCTCCCAGCCGAGACCCCAGTGGTCGATCACCCGCGGGGCGTAGTTCTCGGCCATCACGTCGCAGTGGGCGACGAGACGCCGGGCGAGCGCCCTGCCCTCCGGACGGCTCATGTCGAGGGTCAGCGACCGCTTGTTGGTGTTCGGCCCGTGGAACTGCGGCGTCCACTCCCACCAACGGTCGTCGGCGGTGGTGACGACGGTGTGCCCCCGGATCCCGTCGGGGCGGCGGACCGATTCGACGTGGATCACGTCGGCGCCCATCATCGCCAGGAGGTGGCCGACGATCGGTCCAGCCCAGAAGGCGGTGAAGTCGGCCACCCGGATGCCCTCGAGCGGCAGGGGCCGCCGCTGGCCGCCGGTGCCACCCGCCGCCCGACCCGACCGGACCGGCCGGCGCGACCGGTCCGACCGCTCAGGGCGCTGCGAGCCGCTCCGGCACGGCCCGAGACCTGCTGCCCGCCCGTGGGCCCCGAGTGCCGGCGCCGGCTCGGGGGCGCGGCGGGCGGCGCTCGCCGCCAGCGTGTAGGGGACGTCGGGCTGCAACAGGCCGTTGCCGGGGTTCGTCACGTAAAAGCGACGGGCGACGAAGTGGTCGAACCCGGTGACGGTGGCGCCGTTGCCGATCGGGGCGGCCGGGACGCGCAGGAGGTCGGCGGCGGCCAGGACGTCGGCGGCGGTGCGGCCACCGGCCCAGTCGGCGATCGCCGCCTCGAGCTCGCCTCGGCGCAGCGCCCGCCCGGCGTAGGCATAGAGGCGTTCGTCGGTCGTCCACTCGGGGTGCTCGACGAGGACGCAGAACGACTCCCACATCGTCGCCGTCGCCACCATGAAGCCGACCCAGTCGTCGGCGGCCCGCTCGACCGAGGGGATCATCACCGCCCGGGTCGGCTGGCGCTCGGGTGCCGGCCGGCCGCCGGGAGGCACCGTCGACTGCTTGGTGGCGCCGTACATCTGGCCGGTGAGCACCAGCGACTCGAGCACCGAGACGTCGAGCAGCTCACCCTCCCCGGCCACCGCCGCCCGCTGCCAGGCGGTGAGGACGCCGACGGCGGCGAAGAGACCGCCCAGCCAGTCGGCCACCCGCCCGCCGATCTGCACCGGCGGCCGGTCGGGGGCGCCGCGGGAGAACACGGCGCCGGCCCAGCACTGCAGCGTCAGGTCACTGGCCGGCCGGTCGGCCCAGGGGCCACCGAGGCCGAACGGGGTGACGGCCACCACCACCGCTCGGCGGTAGGCGGCGTGAAGTGCCGCCGGCGAGAAGTCGGCCCGGGCCGCCAGGGCGGTGCCCGGCGTCCAGACGATCACGTCGGCCGCCCCGAGCAGCCGGCGCGCCCCGGCCAGGTCCGAGGGGTCGCAGACGTCGACGACCACGCTCTGCTTGGAGCACGAGAGGTACTGGAACAGCGGCCCGCCGGCCGCCGGGTCGGCGACGCCGCCGATGGCCCACCGCCGCAGAGGGTCACCGTCGGGCGGCTCGAGCTTGACCACCTCGGCCCCGCCGTCGGCCAGCGCCTTGGTGCAGTAGCCGCCGGCCACCCCGCTCGAGAGGTCGGCCACCAGCATGCCGTCGAGCGGAGGGGTCGAGGTCGTCGTCAGGGGAGGTCCGGGGCAGGAGGGGACGGGTGAGGCCGAGGGTTCAGTGGAAGTTGTAGAACTCTCGGGCATTGCGCTCGGCGATCCGGTGCGCCTCGTCGTCGGGGACGTCGGCCAGCGCCTCCTCGAGCATCTTGCGGCTGTTCGGCCAGTTCGAGTCGTTGTGCGGGTAGTCGGCCTCCCACATCAGCTTGTCGATCCCGATCAGGTGCCGGTTGGCGATGGCGTAGCGGTCGACGATCATGCAGACGGCGAAGTGCCGGCGGAAGACCTCGGAGGGCGCCTCGTTGCACTCGAGCCCCTCGTAGCGGCTCCGTTCCCACGTGTAGTCGAGCCGCTCGAGCACGTAGGGCACCCAGCCGGCGCCGCCCTCGGAGAGGGCGATCCGGCAGTTCGGATGGTCGTTGAGGACGCCGGAGTAGATCAGGTCGCTGAGGGCGCTCATCGAATTCACCCCGCACAGGGCGATCCCCACCGACGGCGTGGTCTCGGGCGAGGGCTTCACGAGGAGTCCCGACGACGTGCCGATGTGCATCGAGAGCGGCAGCCCGGTGTCGGCGCAGGCGGCGAACACCGGGTCCCAGTGGCCGGTCGGGAACGACGGGAGGCCGAGCGGGTGGGGGTTCTCGACGAAGAGCACCGCCCGCGACCCCTTGGCGGCACACCGTTCGATCTCGCTCGCCGCCAGCCGCGGGTCCCACAGCGGCACGAGTGTCTGCGGGATGAAGCGCTCGGGGTGCGAGGCGGCCCACTCGTCGAGCATCCAGTCGTTCCAGGCGCGCACGCAGGCGAGCGCCAGGTCCCAGTCCGTGGCCTCGAGGAACTGGGTGCCCCCGAAACGGGGGAACTGCGGGAAGACCAGCTCCGCATGGACCCCGTCCTCGTCCATCGCCCGCACCCGCGCGTCGGCGTCGTAGGCGGCAGGGACCATGTCGTCGTAGCAGCGGGCGTAGAGGTCCTCCCCGTGACCGCCCTCGCCGTCCCGGAAGCGACGGGTGGCGGCGTTGCCCTGGAACTGGAGCGGGTAGAAGCGACCCTCCCACTCCCAGCCCTGGAGCCGTGGACCCTTCTGGACCACCTTCGGGGCGGCGTCGCGGTACTTCGGTTCGATGTGGTCGGCGAAGACGTGCGGCGGCTCCACCACGTGGTCGTCGACCGAGATCAGCTGGACCTCCGGCCTGAGCATGCACCCTCCCCGCTCCGGCCGCCGTCGTGGGAAGCGCCGAGGCCGACGCCAGCAGCCGGCGGCTCTCCGACTCTTGACCTTTCAATCATAGCAATTGCACGGCCGATGCCAGCTCCCGGAGGCGCTCCGCTCGCTGTTCGGCCAGCGCCCGCAGCATCGGCGGATGAGTGGTCACCCAGAAAGCGCCGGCCGCCGCCTGCGCCAGCATCGTCCGGGCGGCCTCGGCCGGCGCCATCCCCTCGTCGGCCAGCAGGCGGCGCATCGCCGCCACCCGCTCGCCGGTCGGGCTGCCGGCGGTGGTGGTCTCGTTGGCGTCGTCGTAGATGCGGGTGCGGACCGGGCCGGGAAGCGCCACCGACACCTGCACCGGCGCTCCGATCGCTCTCAGGCCGTCGGCCAGCGCCTCGCTCAGCACGAGCACGCCGTGCTTGGTGACCTCGTAGGCGCCGTGATGGGCACCGGTCGTGAGGCCGCCGACCGAGGCCAGGTTCAACACCACGCTGCGGTGGCCCTGCCCGACGAGGTGCGGGACGAACGCCCGGACGCCGTGGTAGACGCCGTGCAGGTTGACGCCGACGACCCGGTGCCAGGCCTCGGGCGGCTCCTCCCACAGCAGCCCGACGTGCTCGACGCCGGCGTTGTTGACGACGAGCCCGATCGGCACGCCGCCCGCGACCAGCTCGTCGGCGAACGCACGCACCTCCTCGAAGCGGCCGACGTCGACCACCTTCGTGCGGGGGCGCCTGCCGGTCCGGGCGAGCCGGTCGGCGACCTCGTCGAGCCGCCCTTCGTCGACGTCGGCCAGCGCCACCTCGGCGCCGAGCGAGGAGGCGACCTCGGCGAAGGCCGCCCCGAGCCCGCTCCCGGCACCGGTGACCACCGCCACCGTGCCGCCCCACAGTGCCCCGGCGGCGGCGAGGTCGGTCCCTTGCTCCCGGTCGAGCGCCGCCATCGCCGGCGCACGCTATCGCCGGCCGACGTCAGCCGCCGAGCGTCCGCACCAGGAACCGGGTGGCCACCTGCGCCACCTGGTCGACGCTCGGCGTCGGCGTCCCGCCGGAAGGGACGAGGCCGTGCCCGGCGTGGTGGACCATGAGGAGGGTGGCGCTGTCGCCGGCGGCCACCAGGTCGTCGACCAGCTCGACCGACTGCGCCGGGGGCACGATCCGGTCCTCGGCCCCCTGGACGACGAGGAACGGCGGCGCCCCGTGGTGGACGTAGGTGACCGGGCTGGCGGCGACGAGCACCGGCGAGCGCTGCCCGGCGCCGACCCCGAACTCCTCGGCCGAGAGTTGGACCAGAGCGGGCGACTGCGCCCAGACCGGGGAGGTGAGGTCGGCCGGTCCGAACTCGTCGACCACCGCCTGGACGGCGCTCGACTGGCCGGCGTGCTCTCCGGTGTCGAAGGCGGGGTCGGACCCGGCGAGACCCAGCATGGCGGCGAGGTGCCCGCCGGCGCTCGCCCCGATCACCCCGACGTGCGCCCCGTCGACCCGCAGGCTCGCCGCCTCGGCCCGCAGGTACCGCACGGCGCAGGTGGCCGCCTGGAGCTGGACCGGCCAGCGGTGGACCGGCGCCAGCGGGTAGTCGATCGACGCGAAGACCCAACCGTGGTCGACCACCCCCTGCTCGACCGCCCAGTCGACCGTCCCCGGCTCGAGGCGGTCGTCGCCGAGCACCCAGCCGCCGCCGTGGATGTCGACGACGGCCGGCACCGGCCGACCGGGGCCGCCCGACGGCTCCCACAACCTCATCGTCTCGCTGACCCCGCCGACATGGCAGTAGGTCAACGTGCGCTCCGTGCCGGCGGGCCCCGGCGGGCCGCCACCGCATCCGGCGGCCGTGCCGAGGACCACCACGAGCGCGACGCCGGTGAGTCGACGGACCGATCGCACGGCGCCAGCATCCCAGGCCCCGGCGGGCAGCAGGCGTGCGCTGCGCCGGGCGTACCCGGGATCGTGGGCCGAAAGTCCCTTGGCCGCCGGGCGCACCGGCCCGATACTGGGACGATGCCGACCGTCTCCAAGCACGTGCCGAAGCGGGCGATCGCCGTCGTTGCGTTGTTGGTCGGCGGCGGGACCGTGCTCGGTCGGCTGCTCGGCTACAACTTCGGCCTCCACACGGTCGTCCGGTGCCGCCAGGGCCATCTCTTCACCACGATCTGGATCCCGGGGGTGAAGCTGAAGGCCATCGACCTCGGCATCGCCCGCCTCCAGTGGTGCCCGGTCGGGCACCACTGGACGCTTGTCCTCCCGGTCAAGCCGACCTCGCTGACCGAGGAGGAACGCCGCCAGGCGGCTACCCACCGCGACGTACGCCTGCCCTGATCCACGAGCTCGCCGGTTGCGCCGGGCGGGGGCGTCAGCCAGCGGGGAATCAGTTCTCCCCGACGGGGTGATCTCGCACCAGTGGCAGGACCGCCTCGCCGAACCGGCGGATGCCGTCGACGGCATCTCTCGAGCTCTGCCACGGCTTGACGAGGGCCCTCGCCACCCCGAGGTCGGCCTGGCGGCGCAGCCCGTCGGCATCGACCGCTCCGGCGCCAAGGGTGATCTCGACCGAACCGGGACGTCCGGCGTCCTGGCGCAGCCGGGCGAGCTCGGCCACCCGGGCAGGGATCTGCTCCAGGGCGTGGTTCATCGGGATCCAGCCCTGCCCGACCGTCGCCGCCCGCCGCAGCGCCGCCGGCCCGTCTCCGCCGATGTGCAGCGGCAGCGGCGACTGCACCGGCTTGGGCTCGAACATCACCGGCTCGAAGTCGAAGAACTCGCCGTGGTGCTCGATCACCTCGTCGGTCCACAGCTGACGGCAGACGTCGATCGCCTCGTCCACCCGCCGGCCGCGGCTGTCGAAGTCGAGGCCGACCGCCTCCCATTCCTGGCGCAGCCAGCTGGCGCCGATGCCGAACTCGGTGCGGCCGCCCGAGACCTGGTCCAAGGTGGCGGCGGCCCGGGCGACGACGAAGGGGTGGCGCAGTCCGATGTTGTACACCTGGGTGCCGAAGTGGATCTGCTCGGTCTGCCCGGCAAGGAAGCAGAGGTAGCCGAACACGTCGAACACCGGGATGTCGGCCGGGATCGGCGGGTGCTCGGCGCCGTGATGGGGACTGCCGGTGGCGCGCACCGGCAGGACGAGGTGCTCGGGGATCCAGACCGACTCGAAGCCCGCCCGGTCGGCCTCGCGTGTCAGCTCCGCCCAGAGCGAGGGCCGCACCATCCCAAGTGAGATCCCGATCTTCACGACGCCCTCCCGAAGCTCGTCCTGGCCGGGTCGGCCGCCGCCGGCGTCGGCTCCGGCACGATGTGCCTGTCGGTCGCCATCGCCGGGCTGCCCGCCGGTTCGGACAACACCCTGGCATAGCCGCCCTCGCTCGGCATCCCGGTCCGGTCGGCCATGCCCCCCGGCCGGCCATGCCCCCCGCCGGCTGCTCATCCCTTGCCCTTGGTCCCTTGCCCTTGGTCGCTCGCCAGAGCCCTGCGTAGGCAGACAGACTGTATGTCAGATACATTCTGTACCAGACAAAGGAGTCCGGCCGACGAGAGGGGTGGGGTGAGCTCGATGCTCCGCAGCGACGGGCCCGGGACGGCCGCGGTGGGGGACGTCGTCGACATGGCTGCGGACCCCCCGGCCGACCCTCCCCCGAGCGCCGGCCGCCGGGCGGCCCACGTGGCCGACACCCGGCGGGCCCTTCTCGACTCGGCGAGGGCGCTCTTCGCAGAGCACGGCTTCCGTGAGACCCGCACCGAGGAGATCGTCCGCCGGGCCGGTCTGACTCGCGGTGCCCTCTACCATCACTTCGAGAGCAAGGAGGCCCTCTTCCGGGCCGTCCACGAAGAAGTGGCCGACGAGGTCGCCCAGTCGCTGCACCGGCGGCGGGAGGACGGTCGACCCGAGGACGCCTGGGAGATGTTCCGGGCCAACAGCGAGATCTACCTCGAGGCGGCCTCGCGCAACGGCCCGTACCGCCAGATCGTGCTCGTCGACGGCCCGGCGGTGCTCGGCTCCGCCGCCTGGAAGAAGCTCCAGCGGGGGCCGACCGAGAAGATCGCCGACTACGCCCGAGGCGCGATGGCAGCCGGGGTGGTGGAACCGCTGCCGGTCGAGGCGCTCGCCCACCTGCTCTCGGCGCTCGGGACCGGAGGGGTGCTGTACGTGGCCCACGCCGAGCAGCCGTCGGTCGCCCGCGACGAGGTCGCCCGCTGCACCGAGCAGCTCCTGTCGGGGCTCCTGCGGCGTCGTGACGTCTCGGGCAGCGAGTAGACAGGCCGGCGACCGAACGAACAACAGACCGAACCGAACGAAAGGGTGGCGACGCCATGGCGTGGGACTTCTCGACCGAACCGGAATTCCAGGAGAAGCTCGACTGGGCGCGCGACTTCGTCCGCGACCGGGTCGAGCCACTCGACCTCCTCTACCCCCACCGACAGTTCCACCCGCTCGACGACGAGCTCCGCCCGATCGTGGACCCGATGAAACAGCAGGTGCGGGACATGGGACTGTGGGCCGCTCACCTCGGTCCCGAGCTCGGCGGCAAGGGCTACGGCCAGCTGAAGCTGGCCCTGCTCAACGAGATCCTCGGCGTCTCGATGTGGGCGCCGATCGTCTTCGGGACCCAGGCACCCGACACCGGCAACGCCGAGATCATCGCCCACTACGGGACCGACGAGCAGAAGGAGCGCTACCTCCGCCCGCTGCTCGACGGCGAGGTCTTCTCCTGCTACTCGATGACCGAGCCGCAGGCGGGCTCCGATCCCCAGCAGTTCACGACCCGGGCCGAGCGGGACGGCGACGAGTGGGTGATCAACGGCTGGAAGTTCTTCTCCTCCAACGCCCGCACCGCCGCCTTCCTCATCGTGATGGCGATCACCAACCCCGACGTCAGCGTCTACCAGGGCGCGTCGATGTTCCTCGTGCCCACCGACACCCCGGGGGTGGAGATGGTCCGCCACGTCGGCCTGGCCGGCGAGCGCGAGGACGAGGGGATGCACGCCCTCATCCACTACGACAACGTCCGGGTACCGGCCGACAGCCTGCTCGGCGGCGAGGGTCAGGCCTTCGCCATCGCCCAGACCCGGCTCGGCGGCGGCCGGGTGCACCACGCGATGCGCTCGGTCGCCACCTGCCAGCGGGCGCTCGACCTCCTCTGCGAGCGGGTGCTCAGCCGCCAGACCCAGGGCAGCGTGCTGGCGAAGAAGCAGTTCATACAGGGCGACATCGCCGACTCCTACGCCGAGCTGGCGCAGTTCCGCCTGCTAGTGCTCTACACCGCCTGGGAGATCGACCAGTACAAGGACTACAAGCGGACCCGGAAGAACATCGCCGCCATCAAGATGCTCACCCCCAAGGTCGTCCACGACGCCGTCTGGCGGTCGATGCATGCCCACGGGGCGCTCGGCGTCTCCAACGAGATGCCGCTGGCCGGGATGTGGATGATGGCGCCGGTGATGAGCGTGGTCGACGGCCCGACAGAGGTGCACAAGGTGACGGTCGCCCGTGAGGTGCTGAAGGGCTACCAGCCGTCGCCCGGCTTGTGGCCGACCGGCCACCTCCCGGCCAAGCGCGAGGAGGCCCGCCAGAAGCTGGCCGAGTGGACCGAGCACGTCGTCGGCAACGCCTGAGCCGTGCTCGCCGCCCGCTGCACCCACTATGGCCCGCTCGAGGACGTCGTCGTCGAGGAGGTCCCCGACCCCGTCGCCGGACCCGGCCAGGTCGTCGTCGACGTGGCCGCCGCCGCGGTCAACTTCCCCGACGTGCTGCTCGTCGCCGACAAGTACCAGATCCACGTCGACGTGCCGTTCACGCCGGGCAGCGAGTACGCCGGCACCGTGCGGGCCGTCGGGCCCGGCGTCGACGGGGTGGCGGTCGGCGATCGGGTGATGGGGGCGCTGCTCGTCGGCGGCTTCGCCGAACAGGTGGCGGCGCCGGCGTCCGCCCTCGAGCACGTGCCCGACGGCGTCTCGCTCGAGACCGCCGCCGCCGCCGGCGTCGCCCACAAGACCGCCTACCACGCCCTGCGCAGCGTCGCCCGCATGCAGCCCGGCGATCGGGTGGTGGTGCTCGGTGCCGCCGGCGGGGTCGGGCTGGCGGCGGTCGAGCTGGCCACCGTGCTCGGCGGCGAGGTGGTGGCGGTCGCCTCCACCGCCGAGAAGCGAGCCCTCTGCCACGAGAAGGGGTCGGTCGCCGAGGTCGACGGCAACGACCCGGCGCTCAAGGACCGGCTGAAGGAGGCCACCGGCGGCGGCGCCGACGTCGTGATCGACCCCGCCGGCGGCCCGGGCGCCGAGGCGGCCATCCGCGCCAGCCGCTGGGGTGGCCGCTTCGTCTCGGTCGGCTTCGCCTCCGGCGAGATCCCCAGGATCCCGCTCAACCTCGTCCTGTTGAAGGGGGTGGTCGTCACCGGCTTCACCTTCGAGGGACTGACCCGGAACCAGCCCGACGACGTGGCCCGCGACCGGACCGAGCTGGCCGAGCTCCTCGCCTCCGGCCGCGTCGTCCCCCACGTCGGCGGGCGCTACCCGCTCGCCCGGACCGGTGCCGCCATGGCCGAGCTGGCCGAGCGCCGCGCCCTCGGCAAGGTGCTGGTGGTCCCGGGCGCCTGACCGCCCTCGGGCGTCGCCCTACCGACCGTGCTCGCCAACGATCCGCACGAGATCGCCGATCGTCACTTCCGTTCCCCCACCGACCTCGTCCGTCCGGACCTCGGGCAAGTCAAACTCGTCTTCGAGCGCCAGTGCCAACTCGAGCATGAGGAGGGAGTCGAAGTCCAAGTCTTCGGTCAACCGCGTTCCCCGGTCCGCCATCGGCGACTCTGCACCCAGCACTCCCTGCACCACTCGGAGCACCCTCTGGTAGATCTCGCCATGCTCGCGCGCAGCCGGCCTATCCACCTCTCTCGACCTCGGCCGTTCCGTCTACGGCCCCATCGGGCCGTGCCGCCTCAGCATCCGGTTCCGACGCAAGGGCGGAGACGATCCTGCGCATCTCCTCTTGCGAGACTTTCTCGCCCTTCCTTTTGGTGAACACTCGGACCTCTCCTCGCTCGACTGCGACCGCCGGGTGCACTCTGCCCCCGTTGAGGTCGGGCAGGGCGACGTCGTCGATCAAGACCACCGCGTCCTCTTCGGCAGGGCACATCTGGACTGTGCCCTCTGCCCGGTCGACACGCCAGCTCGACGATCCCGCGCACCCGTCGACGACCAGACGGATTGCTCGGTGGGGATCACCGTTGTCTGCCCGATATGCCGAGATCAACCGTTCGGCCAACTCTCGGCCAGCGGGGTACTCGGCTGGACTCGCCGCGGGTGCCCCCTGTCGTAACGGAGATGTCCCGCGGTTCCAGTCCTCGGTCACCAAGGGGTAGTCGAGTGCCGAGAGCAGCCTGTTGGCTCTTTCCCGCTGCAGCGGTCCGACGTGGTCAACGGGCACCCGTGCACCACGCCCAACACTGTCCTGGCGCACCCGCGTCTCGAAGCCGGCCTTCCAGTCCTCGGATCCCACCATGTGCTCGCGTTTCAGCGCTCGCTTGACGATCTCGTGATCAGCCTCTGCCCCGAGAAAATCGAACACCCCGTTCATCGTCGTGGTGGTGTCGGTCACAAGGACCTCGTAGTAGAGGCGGTAGCACGCCTCGGGATGTGCAGTCTCGAACCGCCAGATCGCTTCGGTGTGGTCGAGCCAGAGCTCAAGAAGCGCTGCCACCGTGTTCCCTGGGCTCCTCTGCACGTAGGGTGCGAAGCCGAAGGCGCCGAACCCCCACGTACAGGCCTCGACGCCGGAGTAGATCATGTCCATGGGGTGGCGGTAGAGCGTCAGGAACTGCGCGTCGGGGAAGACCTCCAACAACAGTTCGGCTTGCTCGGCACTCGTCAGTGATTTCTCGCACCATCGCGGCTTTCCCTGACCGGCGGCAAACCAGCCCAAGAGCTCCTCGGTGACCTGGCGAGCACGACGGATCCCCCGGCCCCGGCGATCCTCAAACGTGGCGTCACGACCGTCGACGGCGAGCCAGCCGTTGACGATCGCCGCGCACACCGCCGACGCGTTGACTTCCGGGGGGCAGGCGATATGCGGGTGCGTGTCGATGAGATAGCGCAACAGCGTCGAGCCTGAACGCGGACAGGTCAAGATGAAGATCGGCCGCGTGTGAGGCTCGCCTTGTCGGGCCACAGCGGACACGTCACCGGACACCGCGCGATGCTCCGGCCCTACCCGAACGGGACGCTCGACACGGATGTTCCATCGGCCTCGGCCCTCAGCGCGAGCTGGGGGAAGTCCTTGTAGAAGTGAACGAGGTCGTCGGGATAGATGGCGAGGATGTACGAGTCGTAGCAACGACCTGCGTAGCGCTCGTGGTCCTTCAGGCACCCCTCCACGTGGAGATAGGTTCCGATCGCACGACGGAATTGCCCGACGTTGAAGGAAGGAGCCTCGAGGTAGAGCTTGCGGAAGTGGTAGGTTCCGAAGAGGTAGCTGGCGAACTTCGTACCCGCCTCGATCCCCTGCCCGAAACGAGCACGCGGGGCCAGTACAGCTCCCACGTAGGCTGTGCCGGCCACGAGATTGGCGGAGAACGCACTGACGAGGCCCAGGGCGGCGCCGGAACGTGGGTCTTCGACAACCAACTGGGTCAGCACACCCTCCCACAACCGGGCAAAGAAGTTCTCCTCCCGTGGGATGCCACCCCGCCAGCGCCAGCGCGGACCCACCACAGGGTCCACCGCGAGCCCGTAGAGGAATGGCACGTCCGCGAGGACCACTGGACGCAGAGCGATGTAGCGACCACTCCTCGGTACGGGCCGGAGCTCGGCCTCCACCACGTCGACCGAGCGGGACCTATCCCCGGCAGTCGGTTCCACGCAGCCTCACCCCCGGACCCAATCGAGCCGTGGAGCGGACCAGCGGAGGCCGACAGGGCCCCAGCGCTCCAGGACCCGGCCGCCATGGACACGGAAGATGCTCACCGTTCTCCCCGTCATGTGGAATGGTATGGCTTGGCCATGCCCGGTGCCCGGTGCCGTCATGCGCAACCGGACATAGCCTTCGACGAAGAGCCGTGCCGTGACACACTCGCCAGCCTGGCTCAGGTGCTCGGCTGTTATATGGAGGTCACACCTCCCCAGGTTGTCTTCTGCCAGTCGCCGGAACAGCGCATTGCCAAGGCCACCCACCGGATCGTGGTCCTGGTACCTGGGACTGACGAGCGAGATCGTCTCGCCCACCGAACCCCGGTTGACCGCATCGACAAGTCGTGCGACCACGCCGGTGTCCGAGGTCTGGTCGTCAGCCATCAGTGGTTGGCTCCCTGGGCCCGAAGTTCTCTCGCCCAGGTGCCATCGTCAGCTGTGCGTCTAAAGTGTGTATGCATCCCACCAGTCGCGGCTGCCCCAGCCGACGATCGTCTTGCCCTCCATCTTCGAGCTCCCTCGGGGCGGGGTCGAAGTCGACTGCAGCTTGCCGGGGATCATGAAACAGGCGAGCCCTCCAGCATCACCGGCCCGGCACGCCGACTCCGCCAGGGCGAGCATTTGAACCGACGCCCCCGCTGGGTCGTACAACTGCGGCATCGGCCTTCCCTGCGTGGCGATCGAGGCGTACTGCTGGGGCGTGAGGCTCGTCCAATGCAGGTTGACATCGATCGCGTCGGCGTGCGAGATGCCCCCACCGTGCGAGTCCAGGTACGTCTCCGCCCTGCCGTTCAAGCTGGTCAGCTGCCCCGGGCTGTACCCGAAGCTCGCCTCTTCGTCGAGCACGACGCCGCCCCAGTACTTCTGGTACCTGGACGCGGCAATGCCCTTCTCGATCGACGTCGTCAGGTCCTTCACCTTGGAGTACCACTTGTTGATCGGGATCGTGCTGCCGGTACTGCAGTTGGGAGCGAAGACAGCGAACTCGACGGCGACTTTGAAGCCCATGTTGATCCGTGATCTGACGTCGTTCACCGCTTGGGTGAACGTACCGTTACTGCCATGGCTATGGCAGTGGTCGATGGAGTTCACCTTGAACATGGAGTACACGACGGCCGCCCTGCCGAAGGGGTACGAGTCGCCCCTTGCCGTCCGATTCCAGACCTCCTTGCATGGTGCCATCATCCCTGGGTAGCCACCGGGTCGTTCTTGACCGAGAAGACGAGGGTGAGGTCGGTCCCCGGGAAGACGGTCTT
>Ga0080006_1141064_pt1 | contig 23723 bp, 20 predicted proteins | sample RS3BMetagenome_FD_69209 | JGI IMG/M metagenome (GOLD analysis project Ga0080006, IMG submission 69209) | Ferric oxide microbial mat and aquatic microbial communities from Rainbow Spring, Yellowstone National Park, USA - RS3B (SPADES... ...
CCCCCGCCCCCCTCCCCGGGGGCCCGCCCCCCCCGGGGGCGGGGGGCCCCGGGGGGCGGGCGCGGGGGGTTTCGGCCCGGCGACGCCGCCGCGCCCGGCCGGCGTCTGCGCCCGCCCCTGCCGCCCGCGGTTCCCTGCACCACCGCGGAGGAATCTTCCGGAATGCAGCCAATGCGCCCTGCGTGGCCGTCCGCACCTGAACCGCCGCTGGGGGTATGAACGCCGATGCCCACACCCGCTCCGGCCCGACCCGCCGAAGCCACCCCGCGCCGCCCCAACATCGTCCTCATCCTCGCCGACGACATGGGCTATTCGGACATCGGCTGCTTCGGCGCCGAGATCTCCACGCCGAACCTCGACCGCCTCGCCACCGGCGGGGCGCGCCTCACGCAGATGTACAACTGCGCCCGCTGCTGCCCGAGCCGGGCCGCCCTGCTCACCGGATGCCACCCGCACCAGGTGGGCGTGGGGCACATGACGAGCGACCACGGCCGGCCGGGGTACCAGGGCTTCCTCAACGACACCTCCACCACCATCGCCGAGGCCCTGCGCCCGGCGGGCTACCGGACCTACATGGCCGGCAAGTGGCACGTCGGGGGCACCTACGACCTGCTGCGGCCGGACACCTGGCGGCCCGGGGCGCCGGGCTACCCCCTGCCCATCCAGCGCGGCTTCGACCGCCACTGGGGCACCCTCGCCGGCGCCGGCAGCTACTTCAACCCCCCGACCCTGGTCGACGGGGACCGCTTCGTGGAGGCGGAGGGCGACGAGTTCTACTACACCGACGCCATCGGCGGGCGTGCGGCCGCCATGGCGGCGGAGGGGCTGGCCTTGGGGGCGCCCTTCTTCCTCTACGCGGCCTTCACCGCGCCGCACTGGCCGCTGCACGCCGCGCCGGAGGACATCGCCCGCTACGAGGGCGTCTACCGCGGCGGCTGGGAGGCGCTACGCACATCGCGGCACGAGACGGCCAAGGGACTCGGCCTGCTCTCCGACCGCTGGCCCATCTCGCCCCGGGACGGGCGCTCGCCGGCTTGGACCGACCTGCCGGCGGAGCGCCGGGAGTGGGAGGCGTACCGCATGGCGGTGTACGCCGCGCAGATCACAGCCCTCGATCGCGCCATCGGGCGCATCCTGCAGCCCATCGCCGCCGCCGGGGCCATGGAGGACACGCTGGTCGTCTTCGTCTCCGACAACGGCGGCTGCGCGGAGTTCCTCTCCGAGGACGGCACAGACCAGTACCGCCTGCTCACGCGGGAAGGCGGCGCCGTGCGGGTCGGCAACGTCCAGGGGCTCGCCCCGGGGCCCGCGGACACGTTCATGAGCTACGACCTGCCCTGGGCCAACGCCTCCAACGCCCCGTTCCGCCTCTACAAGCACTGGGTCCACGAGGGCGGCATCTCCAGCCCGGCCGTGATTTCCTGGCCGGCCGCGATCCCCGCGGGGGCGGTCGTGCACGATCCGGCGCACTTCACCGACGTGCTGCCCACGTTCCTGGACGCGGCGCGCCACCCCGCACCGGAGGGCGTGGAGGGTGAGAGCCTGATGCCGCTGCTGCGCGGCGGCCGGTGGGAGCGGACGCGGCCGATCTTCTGGGAGCACGAGGGCAACCGGGCCGTGCGGGCGGGTCAATGGAAGCTCGTCTCCCGGCACCCCGGTCCCTGGGAGCTGTACAACATGGAGGAGGACCGTACCGAGGGGCGCGACCTGGCGGCGGGGGACGCGGCGCGCGCCGCCGCGATGGCGGCGGAGTACGCGGAGTGGGCGGCGCGTTGCGGGGTGGTGCCCTGGGCCGAACTGCGCGGCAGGCGGTAGGCGGGGACAGACCCGTCGGGTCCCGGACCGGCGTTGGAGACGGCGGCGGGGGCAGGCGCGGCCTCCGCTTCCCTCCACCAGCTACTCGGACCCCTTGGGCGCGGCCTCGCCGCGGCGCCGCATCTCGGCGACCACCGCCAGCGCGCGGGCGAAGTGCTCGGGGCGCACCGTCAGGGCCTGCAGCGCGTCGGGGACCACCGTGAAGGCGCCTTCGGCGTCCAGCACGATCACCTCGCGCATGCACTCCAACCCGGCCTCGCGGCAGAGCGAACTCAGGTGCGCCCCGGCGAAGCCCTCGGTCGCCGACGCCAGGGCAGGGATGTCCACGCCCGGATCGAGCGGCATTCTCCCGGTGTGGATGCGCAGGATGTCCCGGCGCGCCGCAAGGTCGGGGAGCCCGATCTCCAGCAGCAGGTCCAGGCGACCGGGCCGCCGCACCGCCGGATCCACCAGTTCCGGCCGATTGGTCGTGGCCACGACGACGACCTGCCCGCGGTCGACGAGGCCGTCCAGGAGCGTCAGGAGCTGGCTCACCAGCACCGCCTCGTGGTTGTGGCTGACCCGCGAGCGGTCGGGGGCGATGGAGTCGATCTCGTCGATCAGCACCACCGCCGGCGCGGCCTCCTTCGCCTCTTCGAAGATCCGCCGCAGGTTGGCCTCGGACTCCCCGTGCCACTTGGAGATGATCTCCGGGCCGTTGACCAGGTGGAAGCTCGCCGCGCATTCGCTGGCCAGGGCGCGCGCCAGCAGGGTCTTGCCGGTGCCGGGCGGGCCGCTGAGCAGGATGCCGCGGTGCGGGTCGATGCCCAGGTGCAGAAACAGCTCCGGGAAGCGCAGCGGCAGTTCGAGCGTCTCCCGCACGGCGCGGATCTGCGCGGCCAGACCACCGATGTCCTCGTAGCGCACCGGCCGGATCTCCGGGGCCTTGGGCCGGTGCGCGGAGGCCCCCGCGTCCGCGGCGCGGCGCCGCGCTTCCCGCCCGGAGGCGGCGGCATCCCGGGCAGCAGGCGGTTCGGGACGGGTGGATCCACCGCCGCGGCGGTCCGGGCCCTCCGCCTCTGCCACACCGTCCGCCCCCTCCGGCCCGGCGTCCACCAGATCGACGTCACCCGAACGGGGTCGGCCGCCGCGCCGGCCGCGGCCCTCCCCCGGTTCGGCCTGCGGAGTCCCGCCCCGCGGCACCGCGCGCTTTTCGACGCCGACCCGGACGAAGCGACCGTTCTGCCAGCCTTCGCGGTAGCCCCAGTGCGGGTCCCGGTCCGGGTCGATGCGATCCGGGAGACGGTCGATCACGGCATCCACCTCGGCCGGGAACAGGGCCGGGCAGTGCACCGCCAGCGTCCGGTCGAGGGCGGCCTTCACCGCGTCGCGCAACTGAGCCTTGTCCAGGACGAAGACGCCCTCGCGCGTGAGCCGCCCGTACTGGAACCACCCGCCGTGGTTGGCCTCGCTGATCGGGATCAGCCGGCAGGGGAAGAGTTGCCGCACCGGACCGATCCGCGTCTCGTGCACCGACTGGCCGGCGCAGTGCGCGCGCCGGTCCGGCGCCAGGAGGCGCCGGCGGTAGCAGCCCAACATGTGCTCCAGCCGCGGCCGGTCGACCGCGTGCCCGTTCAGGTAGAGACGGGTCTGCGACCAGCGACCGACGACGGCCAGGAGTTCGTCGTAGCCGTCGAGCCGGTCCTGGTTGAAGACGACGCTGAACTCCGTTGCGTCCTCGGCTTCGCGGAAACCCGGCTGCCGGCGGGCCACCTCCAGGGCGTGTGGGAAGTCCCGGCTCCCCGTGCGGTGGAACACGACCCTGACCTCCACGCGCCAACCCTCCCCGCGGGCCCCCGCCCGTGCAGCGGCGACCCGAGCCGTCCTACATTCGCCGGCATCCAGGTTTTAGTCCTTCTGGCGGCGGGCCGGGACGCCCGCCTCCGGCCATACTACCCCGCGGGCGCCCGACCGCAGTCTCCGGGCGCGGGAGGCGGCACGGTTGCAGCACAAGGTCATGATCCAACTCGTCGACGTGCTGTGGAAGACCGTCTTCTTCTACGTCCTGCTGCTCGGGCTGCTGCGCGTCACCGGCAAACGCGAGGTCGGGAGCCTCAACGCCATCGACCTCGTCGGCTTCATCATGATCTCCGAGGCGGCCATCATCTCGATCGCCGACGGCGCGATCCCCTTTGTGGTGGGTGTGACGCCCGTCGTGCTGCTGGGCGCGCTGGAGTGGATCTTCGCCTACCTCAGCATGAAGGATACACGCGTGAGGCGGCTGGTGGAGGGGGAACCGTCGCTGGTCGTCAGCCACGGGCGGATCAACGAGAAGATCCTGCGCCGGCTGCGCTTCAACCTGTCCGACCTGATGTCCGAGTTGCGCTTCCGCAACATCTCCAACATCGCCGACGTCGAGTTCGCGATTCTGGAGACCTCGGGCAAGATGTCGGTGATCCCGCGCGCCGGGGCGCGTTGGGTCACGCCGGACGACCTCAAGGCCCTGGGCGTGAGCCAGGCCGACCCGGCCTCGACCCTGCCCCACCTGGCGTTGCCGGCGACCGTGGTCACCGACGGCGAGGTCGACGAGGACGCCCTGCGCCGGGCGGGTAAGGACCGCGCGTGGCTCGATCAGGAACTGCGCAACCAGGGGTGCCCGGGCGGGCCGGCCGAGGTGCTGGTCGCCGTCGTGGACGGGCAGGGCCAGATGACCGTCCAGAAGCGGGCATCCCCCGGTGCGGCCACGCACGCGGAGCCCGACAACACGGGGGTGGGCCCGGTGGGCCAAAACGAGGCGGGCGCGACCGAGGCGGAGGGGCGGCGGGCCGCCCAGGACGGACGCGACGGCGGCACGGCTTGAGGCCCGGCACCGGACCGGCGACGGGAGGCGGCGAGATGAGCGAGGCGGAGGCGTCCCCCACGGACCTGATCGGCGAGCGCGAGTGGAAGCGGCTGATGACGGCGGCGGCCCATAGTCGATTCCCGTGCCGCGACCGTTCGTTGCTCCACCTCTTCTGGAACTTCGGTGCCACCGTGCGCCAGGTGCTGGCCCTGGAGCCGGGGCACGTGAGCTTCCTCACGGGGCGGCTGTCCTGGCCGGACGGGCGCGAGTCCCGCATCCCGGCCGAGGCGCTGCACACCCTCACCGCCTACGTGAGCATGGAGCGCCACCCGCGCTGCCCCAAGCTCTTCTGCGGCCGGCACGGCCTGCCGCTGTCGCCGGTCGATGTCGACCGGCTCTTCCGCCACCTCTCCTCGATGGCCGGGTTCCGGGTCGACCCGCTCACCCTCCGCCGTTCGGCCCTGCTCCGCCTGTTGCAGGCGGCACCCCTTCACGCGCTGGCCCTCCGGCCGGAGCGGGGGGCGGCACCGGCGGGGCCTTCCCGATCCGCCAGCCCGGCCCCCTAAGGGGCTGCGGCGAAAGGCCCCGCGGCGCGTCTCCATCGCGGCGCGGGGTCGGTACTCCCCCTTCCGCGGGGTCGTAGCCACTCCCGCGAGGGCACTGCCCCGATGCCCCTTGTGCCCTCGGCTTCTTCCATCCCGGGTTCCCGCCCCCAAGGGCCCCTGGTCCGCGTCCAGGGCCGGAACCGGCGCCGTCCTGGAAGTGCGCGGCGAAGCCCGTTCCCGGCCGTGGCGGCGTCACCGAAAGCCCTTGCGGGACAAGGAACCGCAGCCAGAGGCTGCTGTGAGAGCGCATTTCGCCGCAGCCCCTACCGCCCCGGCTCGGCCGCTGCGCGGTGTGCCCGGCCGAGGGCGATATAGTGGTCGGCGCCGTGGCGGGCACGCTCCGCCTCGTCGGGACGCACGGGACGGACCACGCGTGCGGGGACGCCCATGACCAGGGCGCCGGGGGGCACGACCTGCCCCTCCGTGACCAGCGCGCCCGCACCGACGATCGCCCCCCGGCCCACGGTCGCCCCGCTCAGGACAGTCGCCCGCATGCCGATGAGGACGTCGTCCTCCACCGTGCACCCGTGCAGGATCGCACCGTGGCCCACCGTGACGCGGCGGCCCACCAGACAGGGCCGGCCGGCGTCGGTGTGCAGGATGCAGCCGTCCTGCACGTTGGAGCCCGCTCCGACGCGAATGGGCTCGATATCGCCCCGGAGGACGGCCATGTACCAGACCGTCGCCTCGGATGCGAGTTCCACATCGCCGTCCACCTCGGCCGAATCGGCGACGAACGCCGCGCCGTCGACCACGGGCCGGCGGCCGCCGAGTCCCCGCACTGCCATCCCCAAATCCCCCAAAGGGGGGTGCTGCGAAAGTCCGCTTTCGCAGCACCCCCGGGCTCCGACTCCCTGTCCCGCCATGCCTCCAGGGGTGCGGCCACGGCCAGGGGCGGGAGACCGTGGTGCAAGTCCCGCTTCGCGGCAGCTCCCTATATTATCCGGCTAATGTGACCCACCAGCACCTGGATCGTATTGGCCAGATAACTCGCGACATTAGCCGATAATAGCGGTTATCCGGAAGCGCCAGCTGGCCTAATGTGCCAGTTAGCCGGATAACCGCTCCGGCCCCACCATGCCGCGTGATCCATCCGTGCGCGGCAGGGCGCGGCTCGCCTGCCGCCGCTCGCCCGACTCGGTCCGTCCAGGTGCCCAGGGTCTTCGGGCTTCCTCCATCCTGGCGCCTCCGACCCCAGGTCGCTCCGGGTGCTTCGCCCCTCCGCTGCCCGGCATCCTGCCCCATGTCGCCGTCTCACCGCTTCACGGCTTCGGATCCGCTCATCCGGCCGCCAGGTCTCCACTCTGGTCGAAACGCGCCGACGCCCTGCCACGCGCCTTCCCATCACTCCGCGGGGTCGGCCGCTCCGGGGCCGGCCGCCGGGGCCCCGCCGGACTCCGCCGCCAGGCGCCGCAGCGCCACGCCCGAGTCCGCCAGCATGCGCCGGGTGTGCGGGTCTGGATAGGGATCGCGGTAGTACACCGCCGTGACGCCGGCCTGCACCACGGCCTTGGCGCAGTCCAGGCAGGGGAAGGAGGTCGTGAAGAGCGCCGCACCGCGGCTCGGGGCGCCGTGGAGCGCGCACTGCAGCAGCGCGTTCAATTCGGCGTGCACCGTCCGCTTGCAGTGCCCGTCGACCATCAGGCAGCCCGCCTCGGTGCAGTGCGGCTGGCCGCGCAGGCTCCCGTTATAGCCGGTGGCGACGATGCGCTGGTCCCGCACCAGCACGGCGCCCACGCGGCGCCGCAGGCAGGTGCTGCGCTGGGCCGCCAGATCGGCCATCTGTAAGAAGTACTCCTCCCAACTCGGCCGGGACAATGCGCCGCCCCCCTCTGCCGCCGGGCCCCCGGCCCCCGGTGCACAGGCGCCGGGCCCCCGCGGGGGATTACGGCACGGAGGGGGCCCCGGCCTTCCGGCCGCGCCCTCCCCGCCTCGCGTGCAGGCAGTATCTGCAACACAGGGATTTGAAGCGCGGGCAGGAACCGACGCGGCCGTGCCGGAAGCACGGCGGTCGACCGGCTCGGGGCACGGGCGCCGGATCGGGCCGGGCGGCGTGCCGGATGCGGCGGCGGCGGCATAGTAGAGGGAAACCCGGGGGGTGACCGGTTGGCGGGCAAGCGCGCGGGCCGGACGGGGCGGGACCGGACCGGGGGGGCGGATCCACAGGAGGCGGGCCGGGCCGCCTCCCCCGCACAGGTCGAACGCGCCTTGACGGCACTGGAGGAGCTCGTGCTCGCCGGGCGGGCCGAGGAGATTCCGCGCTGGACGGCCGTGCTCTGGAGCAACCGGGCCGAGACCCAGCGTGCCCTCCTGCGCCGCCTGGAGTCCGGCCCGGTGCGCGTGCCCGGCTTGTACTTCGACGTGCTCTCCGGCCTCGGTGGCGCCCGGGCCCAGGTGCTGATGCGCCGCGTCGCCGGCAACCGCGACGTGCCGGACCTCCTGCGCATGGAGGCGCGGCGCCGGGCCGGCTGGCCCGAGCGCACCGAGCAGCGGGCGCGATCGGCGTTCCTCCGCACCCTGCGCGACCCGGCGGCCGCCCTCGGGAGCCTGGTGACCATGGGCTGCGGCCTGCCGGTCCCGGACGGCGAGGCCTTCGGCGAAGCCCTGGGGTATCTCCTGGCCATGACCACCGACGAGCGCACGGTCCTGGTCGCGCGCTTGGCCGGCGACTCCGGCCCGGCGGTCTCGTGGCTCCTGCGCGCGCTCCTGGCGGCGCCGGACGCGCCCACGCGCCGCCTCGCCCTGGAGGAACTGCTGGACATGCGCGACCGGGGCGCGACAGCCGCCATCGACCGTCTGGCGCGCTGGACCCCGGACGAGGAGACGCGCGCCGCCGCCGGCGTGGCGCTGCTGCGCCTCTCCCTGCGCGCCGTGACGCCCGCGCAGGACGGGTCCGCCACGGCGCGGCCGGCCCTGCGCCCGCCCTCGCCCCAGCCGATGCCGCGCGGCGTGCGGCCCGCGCGCCGGGGGCTGCCTTCCCAGGCCGCGCCGGAGCCGCTCCTGCCGTTCGAACGCGCGGTGGTCACGGCGATCGACGGCAACGGCGGCCAGGCCGTCACCCTGATCCGCGCCTGGGACGCCGAACTGCGGCTGGTGGTCCAGGTGTTCCTGCGCGACGAGGTGGGGATGCTCGACGCCTACGGGATGATGCGCATCCCGCGGGAGCAGACCGACGAGATGCTGCGCCTCTTCGGCGACCGGGACTGCCCCCTGGTCGGCGTCTCGCTGCAGGAGGCGCGAGAGGTCGTGCTCTGGGCCGCCGAGCGCTCGCTGGCCGCCGGTCGGCAGCCCCCGGCGGCCTTCGCCCTGTGGGAGCCCTATTTCTTTGACGACCTGTGCCCGGTGGCGCCCGCCGCGGCGCCCGCCGCGCCCTGCCTGGCCGGGGAGGCGGCCATCCCGCCCGGGGAGCGCGTGGCAGACCTCTTGGCCAGTCCGTTCTGCGACAGTTGGCACTTCTCGGCGGAAGACCTGGCACCGGCCCTCGCGGCCATCACCGACGACGGACCCGCCGGGCGCACGCGCTATGCCGCGCTGCTGCAGCATCTCTGCCCGCCGGCGGTGCGCCTCCTCCTCGCCTTCCGGCTGCGCCGGCAGGCCTGGCTGCTCGACCGGTCGGGCCGCGAAGACCTGCGCGACGCCGCGATCGGATCGGCCGTCGGCCTAGAGCGGGACCCGGACCTCGTCGATCTCCCGATCCTGCGCGGCATGCTCGCCCGGGGGCTGGCGACCCTGCGCGCGCCCAACACGACCGGTCCGGCCGCCGGGACGGACACGGAGGACTGACGGGCGATGCACGATTCCCGACCGGAACAACGCCCGGGTCCGGCGGCCGCCGTCCCGGGCGCCATCGTGCCCGGAGCGCCCGGCCCGACGGATCCGGGCGACCCGATCGGGGCCGAGATGCGCCGCGCCTTCGCCGCCCACCCGGATCTCGTCTACGGGCGGAAGGAGTGGGCGGCGGCCATTCACGCCGCTTTCGCCGAGATGCGCGCCGGTGCCGCGGCGGAGGCGGGGCTGGAGGCGCTGGCGGCCGTCATCGCCGCCCTGCCCGGCGCTTTGGGCCGCACGCAACCGGGGCTGGTCTGCGGCGGCGTCGTCGCCCTCCAGACCCCGGCGATCTTCCTGCGGACGGCGGACCCGCTCCTCGCCGCCGTCGTCGACGCCTGCGGCAGCGGGAGCTACGCCCACCGGGCCCGGCCCTGGCTGCTGCGTGCCTGCTTCGCCGACCCGGACCAGGAGCCGGCCGTCGACTTCCCGTTCCTCTTCGGGCCGGATCCCGCCGACTGGCGGGACCGCCGGGCCGACTGCGCGATGGACGCGTGGCGCATCGCCTTCGGCATCTTCCTGTTCGGTCGCAGCCGCGACCGGGACGGGTGCCCCCGGCCCGAGGCGCGCGCGGCCCTCGGCCGGCCCGTCACCCGCAGCACTGCCGGGCCGGCCGACCGGGATCCGCGGTGACGGCCTCGGGAGGCGGTGGCCGTGGCCGAGATGATCTTCGGGCGGGAATGGGAAAGGATCCCCGCGAGGCGGATGGGGATGGCGGTGCCCGGAGTTCTGCGGCACCGGTCCGTCCGGCGGGGCCCCACAGCGGCCGGGGGATGGCTCTGGTCGCCGCGGTGAAGGGCTCGTTGGTTCCGGGGGCCGCCGCCGCCCCGGGACCGGACCGGCGTCACCGGTCTCTCCCCTACGGTGCGCAGCGCCGCCAGGGGCCCCCCGCCGCAGGAGGCCAGCTACTCCTGCACTCCGGCGTGCGCGCGGCTGGCGGGCCACGCCCATCACATACACACCCAGGCCCATGATGGTCCTCTGCCCGACGTGCCCGGGCGCGCGGGCGGCCGCAGGGAGCCGGCACGGACCGGTGGGGGTGAGGTCGCGGCCTCACCCCCCGATCTCCCCCCCCGACGCCGCCTGGGCATGCCCCGCCACCGGCCCGCGGGGCATCCGCAGCACCACCAGCAGGGCGATCGCGGAGAGGGCGGCCGACACCGCGTACACGGTGTGCAGCGCCCCGGCCAGGGCCGCGACGAGGGTGTGCACCTCCTTGGTGGCGAGTGCGGCGCGGGACCCCGGCGTGAGGAGGCCGTTGACGGCCCGCAGCGCGGCACCCCGGGCGAAGCCGCGGCCGACCAGCCGCGCGATGACGACCGCATTCAGCACCGCGCCGAAGATGCCGACGAAGAGGGTACTGCCGAGCTGCCGCCCGAACATGTTGGAACTGGTGGCCATGCCGCGCTGCTCCCAGGGCACGGCGCTCTGGATGGCGACGACGGTCGTGGTCGAGATGAAGCCCAGGCCGGCGCCGATGACGAAGGCGACGGACGCGGGGTACCAGAGCGCCGATTCGGGCCGTAGCAGCAGGAGCAGGGCCGACCCCGCCACGGCCAGCACCCCGCCCAGGACGGCGGCGAAGCGGACGCCCAAACGGATCATCACCAAGCCGGTGAGTGCAGAGGCCAGCGGCCAGCCGATAGACATGGCGGCCAGCACGAGCCCTGCCGTCGTCGCGGTGCGCCCCATGGCGCCCTGGATGTATGTCGGCAGGTACGAGGAGAGGCCGACGGCCACACCGCCGACGAGGAAGGACCCCACGTTGCCCACCGCGATGAGCGGCTGCGCCAGGACCTGGAACGGCAGCACGGGCTCGGCGGCCCGCCGCTCGACGGCGACGAAACCGAAGATTAGGGCCAGCGCACCGCCGCCCGTGGCGATGGAGGCGGCCGACACCCAGGGCCACCCCACGCCCCCCTCCAGGACCCAGAGCAGGAGGGCCGAGACGCCGCCCAGGAGCAGCGCCGCCCCGGCATAGTCGATGCGGTGGCTGCGGTGCGCGACGCGCTCGCGGTAGCCCACCAAGAGCCCCGCCACGGCGAGGAGGCCGAGGGGTAGGTTGACGTAGAAGATCAGGCGCCAGGAGAAGGCCTGCACCAGGAAGCCGCCGAGGCTCGGGCCGATGATCGCCGAGATCCCGAAGACGCTGGAGAAGACGCCCTGCATCCGGGCACGCTGCTCCAGCGTGTAGATGTCGCCGATGATGGTGATAGCGATCGGCAGGACCGCGCCGGCGCCGACGCCCTGCACCCCGCGGAAGAGGATGAGCTGCGCCATGCTGTGCGACATGCCGGAGAGGGCACTCCCCGCCAGGAACAGGGCGACGCCGAGGAGCAGCACGGGGCGCCGGCCGTAGACGTCCGCCAACCGACCGTAGACCGGGACGGTGACCGTCTGGGTCAGGAGATAGAGGGAAAAGACCCAGGAGAAACTGGAGAAGCCGCCGAGGTCGCCGACGATGGTGGGCATCGCCGTGGACACGATTGTGGAGTCCATCGCCGCGAGGCCCATGGACAGGATCAGCGCGCCGACCAACAGTGGGTAGTGGACGTGAGACCCGGCCGTGCCGCGCGCGGCATCCGCTGGCGCTACCGTGCCGGCGCGGGCGTCCGACGGGGTCCCCGCGTCCGGCGCCCGCGCCCCCTCGGGCACCCCGCGCCCGGAACCGGATCCCGCCGTCACCGCGCCCCCCGCCTGGGCCTGCTCTTCCGCGCGCACGCGCATCCTCCCAACGTCGGCATCGGCGGAACCCGTTGGCGCCGCCGCGAAAGCCGCGATCCGGACAGGCGTCCGGCGTGTCCCGCCGCGGGAGGCTGCGGCGCTCCGATGCCGCCCGGCGCGTGCTTTCGATGTGCGCACTGTATCATGGAGGCAAGGGGGCGCAGACATTGAAGTATCGCCGCCACGGTGTGAAGCGCGAGCATTCCGTGATCGGCGACTTCGCGCCCGTCTTCGAGCGGCTGGCCCGCCTGGCGGGCGTCGCCGGCGTCATCCCCGGCCGCATCGCCAACAACCCCACGCGCCACCCCGGTCTCGTCCTCAAGGGCGAGACGCCCACCGGTTTCAAGCTCCTGGCCAAGACGACCACCAGTATCCAGGAGGTCTTCGTCATGGCCCGCAGCGGGGCGCGCGCCGCGGCCCTGGACGGCCTGCGCGGGATGGTGACGCGCCCCATCGAGACGCGGCGCCCGGAGCGGGAGCCGCGGCGGCGGCCCGCGGGCGGGGGCGGGCGCACCGCGCGGCCGTGGCGCAACCCCGGCGTCCTGCCCGAGGGGCGCGGGCAGGGTGATCCCCGGCGCTATTGCGTGGACGAGCGGGGGCGGGGTGTGCCCGCACGCGGGCTGGAGGGCTGGCGGCCCGCCTCCGCCAGTGTCGGTGAATCCGTCCGGGACGGTCCGACCCGGCGCCGCCTCCTGGTGCTCCGCCTCCGGCGGGCCCGCTGGCGCCGCCGCTTCGGCGTGCCGAGCCGGGGTGTGCCGCGGCCGCCCCGGCGCGCCTGAGCCGGCCGGCGCCGCGGCCCCGGGGCGGCGTCTTGCGGACACAACGTGCGGGCGGACCCCGGCAAAGCAGGAAACCCCGATAGGGGTCGTTGGTAATCCCCCCGGCTTCAGCCGTGGGGAGGAGGAGGTCAAGGATGGACACGGCGTTGCCCACGGTTCCGTTCGGGCGTACCGGCATGCGGATCACGCGCGTCGGGTTCGGCGCATGGGCCATCGGCGGGGGCGGCTGGGTGTACGCCTGGGGGGACCAGGACGACGCGGCGTCCGTGGCCGCCATCCACCGCTCGGTCGAACTCGGGGTCAACTGGATCGACACCGCCGCGGTGTACGGCCTCGGCCACTCCGAGGAGGTGGTGGCGCGCGCGCTGCGCGACCTGCCGCCCGCGGAGCGCCCCTACGTCTTCACCAAGTGCGGCCTCGTCTGGGATGCGGCGGACCGTTCGAAGGGCCCGCGGCGGACGGGTGCCGCCGCCAGCATCCGCCGCGAGGTGGAGGGCTCGCTGCGCCGCCTCGGCGTGGAGCGCATCGACCTCTACCAGATGCACTGGCCGGCGGAGGACGGCGCGCCGCTGCAGGAATACTGGCAGACGCTCCTCGACCTCAAGGCGGAGGGCAAGGTGCGCGCCGTGGGGCTCTCCAACCACGGCGCCGCGCAACTGGAGGCGGCGGAGGCCCTCGGACACGTCGACTCGCTGCAGCCGCCCTTCTCCGCCATCGAGCGCGCCGCCGCCCGGGAGGACATCCCGTGGTGCGCCGTCCACGCCACCGGCGTCATCGCCTACAGCCCCATGCAGTCCGGCCTGCTCAGCGGGCGATTCAGCGAGGAGCGCGCCCGCGCGCTCCCCGCGGGCGACTGGCGTTCGCGGAACGCGGAGTTCCGCGGCGAGGCCCTGGGGCGCAATCTCGCGCTCGCCGACGCCCTGCGGCCCGTCGCCGCGCGGCACGGCGTCCCCGTCGCCGCCGTCGCGGTCGCCTGGACCCTGGCCTGGCAGGGCGTCACCGGCGCCATCGTCGGGGCGCGCGCCCCCGAGCAGGTGGACGGGTGGATCGCCGCGGCGACGCTGGAGCTCTCCGCCGCCGACCTCGACGGGATCGCCGCTGCGATCGCCCGCACCGGCGCGGGCCGCGGCCCGGCACGGCCGGCCTGAGCGCCGGGCCGGGGCACGGGGTGGGCCGCCCCCCGGAAGAGCCTTCGTTTCGCGCCCGCGACGACCCGGGCGGGGTGAGTCCCACGGCGCCCGGGCCCCCGCCCGTCCCTTGCTCCCGCCGCCACCCGTGCGATAACGTCGAGCCCGCTTGGCCATGATGCCAGGCGATCGCGTGCGGTTCGTCGAACCGGGGGCTGGGGTGCGGGCCCCCCTTGGGCGTGCCGCACCCCTTCGGGCCCCGTGAAGGAGTGACCCCGGCTTGGCGACAAGGCAACCCAAGGCGGCTCCGAACCCCGCTGACGGCGGCGTTCCGGCTCGAAACGGCGCCACCCGCGGCCGAGGGCGTACGGCGGACCCCCGGAAACCCGCTGCCGGAGGCGGCGGCGCAAACCCGGGGCTTGATCGCTCCTCAGCCGGTGCGCCTCCATCGGATTCTCGGTCCCTGGGTGGGGGCGTCGGGGACGGCGCCGGGGCCGCCGTCCCCGACGCCCCCACCCAGATCCGCATGTACTACCACATGGCGCTCGCCCGCGCGCTCGACGAGCGGGTGTGGAACCTCTCCCGCCAGGGCGCCATACCGTTCGCCGTCTCCGGGCGCGGCCAGGAGGCGGCGCAGGTGGCCCTGGCCGCCGCGCTCCGGCCCGGCCGGGACTACGTCTACCCTTACTACCGCGACGTGGCGCTCGTGCTCCACCTGGGCGTCACCGCCGAGGAGATCATGCTGGCGGCCTTCGGGCGGCTCGCCGACCCCAGCAGCAGCGGCCGTCAGATGCCCAACCACTTCAGCCACCGCCGCTGGCGCATCGTGTCGGGGAGCAGCCCGGTGGGCACGCAGATCCCCCAGGCCGCCGGCACCGCGCTCGCCTGCCGCATGCAGGGTGAGGACGCCGTGGTGCTTGTGACCTTCGGGGAGGGGGCGAGTAGCACAGGCGACTTCCACGAGGGCATCAACTTCGCCGCGATCCACCGGCTGCCGGTGATCTTCGTCTGTGAGAACAACGGGTACGCCATCTCCGTCCCCGAGCGACTGCAGGTCGCCGGGCCCGGCATGGTGGGGCGCGCCGCCGGCTACGGGATCGCCGGCGCCTCCGTGGACGGCACCGACCCCGTCGAGACCCACCGCGCCGCGGCGGAGGCGGTGGCCCGCGCCCGCTCCGGGAACGGCCCCTCGCTCCTGGAGGTCCGGGTGCTGCGGCTGGACCCCCACACCAGTTCCGACGACGACAACACCTATCGCACGCCGGAAGAGAAGGCCGCGATGCGCGCCGCCGACCCCCTGCCCCGCTTCCGGCGCCGGCTGCTGGATTCGGGGGTGATGGCGCCGGCAGAGGCCGACGCCCTGGACGCGCAGATCACCGCGGAGGTGGACGCCGCCACCGCGGCGGCCGAAAAGAGCCCCGTGCCCTCGCCGGCCGACCTGCCGCGGCACGTCTACGCCGGATCCCCCACGGAGGTGCGGTCGTGGCGGAGATGAGCATCCTCGAAGCGGTCCGGCGGGCGATGCGGGAGGCCATGGAGGAGGACGACCGGGTCTTCGTCCTGGGGGAGGACGTCGGCCCCCGCGGCGGCGTCTTCCAGGCCACGGCGGGCCTGTTCCGGCAGTTCGGCCCGGACCGGGTGCTGGACACCCCGATCGCCGAGTCCTCGATCGTCGGCGTCGCCATCGGCGCGGCCCTCGCCGGCATGCGCCCCGTCGCCGAGATCCAGTTCGCCGACTTCATCCACCCGGCGATGAACCAGATCATGAACGAGGCGGCCAAGCTCCGGTACCGCTCGGCCGGGGCGTGGTCGTGCCCGCTCGTCATCCGCGCGCCCTACGGCGGGGTGCACGGCGGCGGCCTCTACCACGGGCAATCCGTCGAGGCGCTCTTCTCCCATATCCCGGGGCTGCGCGTCTACGCCCCGTCCACGCCCGCGGACGCGTACGGCCTTCTGCGCCTGGCCATCCGCGGCGAGGACCCGGTGGTCTTCCTGGAGCCCAAGCGCATCTATGCCTCCGTCCGCGGGCCGGTACCGGACGGGCCGGAAGGCATTGGTTTGGCCGCCGCAGTGCGGCGGCAGGGGGAGGACGCCAGCGTCGTCGCCTGGGGGATGATGCTGCATCGCGCGCTGGCGGCGGCAGAGGCGCTGGCGGCCGAGGACATCTCGGTCGAGGTGCTCGACCTGCGCTCCCTGCGCCCGCTGGACGAGGACGCCGTCCTGGCGACCGTGCGTAAGACGGGGCGCCTCTGCATCGTGCACGAGGACAACGCCATGTGCGGCTACGGGGCCGAGTTGGCGGCCCGCGTGGCCGAGAAGGCCCTCTTCCATCTCGATGCCCCGGTCCGGCGTGTGGCGGGCCCGGAAATCCCGGGGCTGCCGTACTCCCCGACGCTGGAGGACGACGTGGTGCCGACCGTGGAACGGATCACCGATGCGCTGCGCGAACTGGCGACGTACTGAAACGGGCCGTAGGGATGCCGCGGGGGTGCGCCTGCGTGGCCTCCCTACGGCTCGGGCCTCGGCCTGCCGTGCGGCACCGCCACCCGGGCGACCCGACGCGGGCAGGCGCGATGCCCGGGTCATCGGGGCGAGCCACCCATGGAACTCGTCGCCGTCTCCGGCAGCCTGAGGGCCGGGTCCACCCACACCGCCGTCGTGCCGGCGCTGGCCGACCTCGCGCCCGACATCGCCCGCGTGCGCGTCTACGAGGGGCTCGCGGACCTCCCGGCTTTCAACCCGCACATGGACGGCGATGCGCCGCCCGAGCCCGTCCGGGCGCTCCGGGCCACGCTCGGGGCGGCCGCCGCCGTGGTGCTCTCCGTCCCGGAATACGCCTATGGGATCCCCGGCGCGTTCAATAACGCCCTGGACTGGGTGGTGTCCAGCGGGGAGTTCGCGGGCCGCCCGGTGCTGCTCCTCAACCCCTCGCCCAGGCAGGACGGCGCGGCGCACGCCCACGCCGCGTTGCGGCTCGTCCTCACCGCCCTGGACGCACGCCCCGTGGAAGTTGTGCGCGTGCCGGTCGCGCACGCGCAGGTCGACGCGGCCGGCACCATCACCGACGCTGCCGTGCTCGGCGACCTGCGGCAGGCGCTGGTCGCGTTCGTCCGTTCCGTCGCGGCGCGGTGAGGCTGCGGCCGAACCGCCCACGAGGCCGCTGCGCCGATGTCCTCTGACCCCGACGCCCTCGCGGCTCTGCATCTTGTGCGGAAGCCCCCCTGTGGAGCAGAGCACCCGAGGCACCTGGGCGCCCCGGTGATCAGGGCCTCTCCCCTGCGTCTCCGTGGCCCGCCACGCCGACCCCACCGGTGCGCGGGGGCCGCGGGGGCCCCCGCTTCACCCGTCGCCCGCAGCGCGGGCGCGCGCTGCGGCCCTCCGTTGTGCCGCCCCGCCCCCAACACCGTCACGGGGCGTCGACGAACGACAACCGGCATCACAGGGACGCCCCCCGGCGATCCGATTGCGGCAAGTAACGCGGAGGCGGGGCGGAACGTCTCTCTCCCAGGGGGGGACCGGACGTGGACGGCGCCAAGCGGTTCGACCTCGTCCTGCGGGCCCGAGCAGGCGACACGGCCGCCTTTGACGCGCTGGTCGCCGGGGACCGTCCGGCCCTCTTCCGCCTGGCCTGGGCCATCCTCGGCGAGCCGCACGAGGCCGAGGACGCGGTGCAGGAGGCCCTCATCCGAGCCTTCGTCGGGCTGCCGGCGCTGCGCGACACCGCCAGATTCGATGGCTGGCTGCGGCGGATCGTGATCCACGGGCCCAGGATCTCCGGCGGGCGGCGATCGCCCGCCGGAGGCGGGAGCGGCCCCTGGACGGCGCCAGCGTCGAGTCGCTGCGCGCCCTTCCCGACGGGGCGGCGGACGGCGACCCGGCCCGTCTGGCCGAGGCCGACCGGGGCGCGGCCCGGGTGCGCGAGTCCGTGGTGCGCCTACCCGCGCGGCACAGGTGATCCCATCTTGGCAGACGGCTGTTTGGCCCTCCCGCCTGTGCGGGAGCCGGTCGTACATCGCACCCGACCGGGCCTTCGAGGCAGAGTGCCCCGGTGCGCCGCGGGATCTGCGCCGCGCGGCCAGCCACGCGGCCGCCGGTGCCGTGCGGGCCCACCTGGGCAACCTCCGGTGGTGGGAGGCGGCGAACCCGAAGCGCCGGGGCAGGCAGCCGAAGCCGCCCCGGCAGCCGGTACACAGGCGGGCACGGATGTTGGTCGCCCCGCAACAAGGCCCCCCGGCCACCCTCAGGGTCGACGCACAGCACGCGGGGCCCGACACGCCCCACCCGGTACCGACCCGCCAACCTCCGGCCCGGCTCCGAGGGGCGCCCCCCGTCGCGCCCAGCACCACGGCGCGTGGCCATCAGGCCCGCCACTGCGCGGTCCGCTCGGGGGACGCCGCGGCCAGGGCGCGCCGCACCCCCTCGGCGTCCAGATCGGTGCCGTAGACGGGACTGCCGGGCTGCTGGCGCCAGGATTCGTCGAGTCCCCCGGCATCCACGGGGTCGAAGCCCAACTCGTCCACCAACCGCATCACCACCGCCTTGGCCGCCGCATCGTCGCCCGCCACCGGCAGGGCGATGCGCCCCGGCGCGCCGGCCGGGCGGCCGCGTTCGAGCAGGTGCCGGGCGTAGATGTTATTGAAGGTCTTGATGACGGGGCGGCCCAGTTGCCGCTCGACCCACCGGCTCTCCGGGAGGCCGGCCTCGATGGCCTCGATGCGCCCGTCGCGGCCGGGGTAGTAGTTGCCCGTGTCGATCACGGCGGCGCCGGGGGCCATGGTGTCGAGCGCACCGCCCGGCAGGTGGGGCACGTTCCTCTCCGGGATCGTGACCACGACAATCTCCGCCCCGCGGGCCGCTTCCTGGACATGGACCGCCCGCGCGCCCGTTTCCGCGACGAGGGCGGCCAGGGTCTCCGGGCCGCGCGAGTTGGCGACGGCGATATCGTGGCCGAGGGCCGTGAGCCGCCGGGTGAGGGCGCCGCCGATGTGGCCCGCACCGATGATGCCGATGCGCATGGGTGATCGTTCCCTTCCGTCCGCGCGGTGCCGTGGCGGGGGCGGGGCCCTTGGATTGTGCCGCGCGGCGCGGAGTGCTCGTTCGCCGCAGGCCGCGGGGGGCCTGCACCGAGCCGGTGGTGGTCGGGCAGTCGGCGCGCGCGCCGGCCCGCCGGGCGTTTCTGCCGGGGCCGACCCCGGCCTCCGAATGCCTCGGGGGTTCGCGTCTGGGGTCTGGGGCCTGGGGCCTGGGGCCTGGGGCCTGGGGCCTGGGGTCTGGGGTCTGGGGTCTGGGGCCTGGCCGAGGATTCCCCGTCCCGCAAGATGCCATGCCGGCCATACCGGCATCCGGTGGCGCCGGGGCGACCGCCGGCCCGCGGCACGGGGGCTGGGGGCCCCGAGCACCAACCACGCGCCGGCTCTCGCGCCTCTCCATGTCGGCCGGCGGTCGGCCCGCAGACCGCCCGGATCGGCCAGGCTGCGGCGCTCCCGCGCCGGCTCGGGTGATTGCCGTCTCACTGGTATGCCAGTAGTATGGCACCTGCATCCGGCACAAGCCGTGCATGGAGGGGGCCGCCGCATTGCCCGGCGCCCAGATCCTCGCCACCTACCGCATCGAGACGCCCCTGTCCGTGGAGGCCGCCGCGGAGGCGCTGGCCGGCGAGCAGTCCAGTGGCACCTTCGTTGCCGTTCCCGGTGAAACCGAGCAACTGCGCTCCCGTTTCCGCGCCCGGGTGCAGCACATCTCGCCGCTGCCGCCAGGCGACGCGCCGAGCCTCCCCGGGGCCCGGGCAGGGGAAGGGCCGTATCAGCGGGCCGATGTCGTGATCGCCTTCCCCCTGGACAACGTGGGGCTGAATCTGCCCACCGTGCTGTCCACGGTCGCCGGCAACCTCTACGAACTGCGGGAACTCTCCGGAGTGCGCCTGCTCGACATCGAGTTCCCCGCAGCGTTCGCCTCGAAGTATCCCGGCCCGCAGTTCGGGATCGTGGGCACGCGCCGCCTCGCGGGGGTCTGGGACCGGCCGCTGATCGGCACCATCGTCAAACCCAGCGTGGGCCTCTCCCCGGATGAGACGGCCGATCTGGTCCGCACCCTGGCCGAGGCGGGAATCGACTTCATCAAGGACGACGAATTGATGGCCGACCCGCCCCACTCGCCGTTCGCCGCCCGGGTGGAGGCCGTGCGGCGCGCCGTGCGAGAGGCCGAGGACCGTACCGGCAAGCGGGTGATGTACGCGTTCAACATCACCGACGACCTGGACGCGATGCTACGCCACCACGACACCGTGCTCCGGGCCGGGGGCACGGCGGTCATGGTCAGCCAAGGCAGCGTCGGACTCGCGGGGGTCGCCTACCTGCGGCGGCGGTGCCAGATCCCGATCCACGGCCATCGCAACGGCTGGGGAATGCACACCCGCCACCCGTGGCTCGGCATGGCCTTTCCCGCCTACCAGAAGCTCTGGCGGCTGGCGGGCGTGGACCACCTGCACGTGGGCGGCCTGCAGAGCAAGTTCTGGGAACCGGACGACTCCGTGGTGGCTTCGATCCAGGCCTGCCTGCAGCCGATGTTCGGCGAGGACCGAGCGATGCCCGTGGTCTCCTCCGGCCAGTGGGGCGGGCAGGCGCCCGAGACCTATCGCCGCACCGGCACACTCGATCTGATCTACCTCGCGGGCGGGGGCGTCCTGGCCCACCCGGGCGGGCCGGCGGGCGGGGTGTCCGCCCTGCGCCAGGCATGGGAGGCGGCGGCGGCGGGGATCGACCTGGCCGAATACGCGCGCGACCACCCGCAGTTGCAGCAGTCCATGGACACCTTCGGCGGGCGGCGCCGCACGTGAGCCCGCGCCTGGCCTTCTACGGCGACGACTTCACCGGTTCCAGCGACGCCATGGGGGTACTGGCGGACGCCGGCATGCGCACGATGCTCTTCCTCCGGCCGCCCACCCCGGAACGGCTACGGGGGTGGCCCGGCCTCGAAGCGGTGGGTGTCGCCGGCACCAGCCGCACGATGTCGCCCGAGGAGATGGACCGCACACTGCCGGACGTCTTCGGCCGGCTGGGCGCGCTGGGGGCCCCGCTCGTCCACTACAAGGTGTGCTCCACGTTCGACTCCGGCCCGGACGTCGGTAGCATCGGCCGCGTCCTGGAAATCGGCCAGGACCTGTTCCGTACCCGGCCGGTGCCGGTGCTGGCCGGCGCGCCCGCCCTCGGCCGCTTCTGCGTCTTCGGCAACCTGTTCGCCCGCGCCGGCGACGGATCCGCACCGTACCGCCTGGACCGCCACCCGACGATGCGCCGGCATCCCGCCACCCCGATGGAGGAGGCGGACCTGCGCCTGCACCTGGCCCGGCAGACCGCCCGCCGCATCGGGCTGTTCTCGGTGCTGGACCTGGCCCCGGACGGCCGCGTCGAGGAGAGGTACGCCCACCTGCTGCGGAGCGCGGATCCGGACGGGGTCCTGCTGGACGTGTTGGCGCCCGAGCACCTCCCCCCGCTGGGCCGCCTGCTGTGGCGGGCGACGGAGGGCGGCGGCCCGCCCACCTTCGTCATCGGATCCTCGGGCGTGGAGCATGCCCTGACCACGCACTGGAGGGCCCAGGGGTCGCTGCCCCCTCCCCTCCCCCCTCCCCGGCCGGGGCCTGCGGCACGCATCGCGGTCGTCTCCGGCAGTTGCGCACCGGTCACCGGCGGGCAAATCGCCTGGGCGGCGGCCCACGGGTTCGCGGATGTGGCGCTGGACGCCGCCGCCCTCTGCGGCGGGGGGGCCGGGGGGGAGATCGGCGCCGCCGTGCAGGAAGCCCTGGGGGCGCTGTCCCGCGGGCAGAGCGTTGTCCTGCACACCAGCCGCGGGCCCGACGACCCGCGGATCCCGGCGACGGTGCGGCGGCTGCGGGAACTCGGCCACGAGGGCGCCGACGTGGCGCGCGCCACCGCCCGGACCCTCGGCGGCGCCCTCGGACGCATCCTGCGGGAGATCGCCGCCAGGGGAGCCGTGCGCCGGATGGTCGTGGTCGGCGGGGACACCTCCGCCCACGTCGCGGAGGCCCTCGGCATCGAGGCGCTGGAGCCGGTCGGCCCCCTGGCGCCCGGTGCGCCGCTGTGCCGCATCCATGCCCCGGGAGGTCGCGCGGACGCGATGGAGATCGTCTTCAAGGGCGGGCAGATGGGGACGCGCGATTTCTTCGCGCGCGCCGCGGGCGCGCCCCCCGCCGCCGCCGAAGGAGTGGAGTGCACGTGTTGACCGTCGCCCTGTTCGGAGCCGCCGGCAAGATGGGCGGCCGCATCGCCAGCAAACTCCGCCACCACCCCGACTACCGTCTGGTCTGCGTCGAGGAGGGGGATGCCGGCCGGGCACACCTGCGCGCGCAGGGCCTCGACCCCACCCCCTGGCAGGAGGCCGCCCGCCGGGCGGACATCGCCCTGCTCGCCCTGCCGGACGTGCTCGTCGGCCGGTTGACGCAGGAGATCGTTCCCCTACTGCCGACCGGTGCCCTGGTGATGTGCCTGGATCCGGCGGCGCCGTACGCCGGCCGGCTGCCCACCCGGGCGGACGTCGCCTGCTTCGTCACGCACCCCGCCCACCCGCCGCTCTTCGGCGACCCGTCCGACACCCCCGACGGCCCCAGGGACTTCTTCGGCGGGGTCCGGGCCAAACAGGCCATCGTCAGCGCCCTGGTGCGCGGCACCGAAGACGACTACGCCCGCGGCGAGGCCCTGGCGAGGGTCATCTTCGGCCCGATCCTGCGCTCGCACCGGGTGACCCTGGAACAGATGGCCATCCTCGAACCCGTGCTCTCCGAGACCGTCACGGCCACCTGCCTCACCATCATCCGGGAGGCGCTGGAGGAGGCCGTGGTCCGCGGGGTGCCCGCCGATGCGGCCCGCGACTTCGTGATGGGCCACATCAACGTCGAAATCGCCATCCTCTTCGGGGAGATCGAGGGAAGGCTCTCCGACGGCGCCCTTCTCGCCGTGGAGGAGGGCCGGCGGGATCTCTTCCGCCCCGACTGGAAGCGCGTCTTCGAGCGCGAGCACCTCCGCCGCAGCGTGGAATCCATCACGGCGGATCCCCAGGGGTGAACGTTCGTTGAGCGCGGCATCCGAGGGCCGGCGGCCGTCCACGCCCAGCCCGGTCGCGGCGGCGCCCCCGGCCGCCGCCGGCCGGCCCCTCCTGCGCGACCGGGCGTATGGCGAGATCAAGGGGCTCATCCTCAGCGGCGAATGGGCGCCCGGGACGTTCCTCTCCGAGCGCCGACTCGCCGCGCACCTCGGCATGAGTAAGACCCCCGTGCGCGCGGCCCTGGAGGGCCTGGAAGGCGAGGGACTGGTGACGATCGCCCCACAGCGGGGCGTCCTGGTGCGCGTGCAGTCGTTGCGGGAGATCCTGGACCTCTTCGACATGCGGCTGGCCCTGGAGACCTTCGTGGTGGGCCGGCTCGCCGGCCGCCTCGGTCCGGCGGAGGCTGAACGGTTGCGGGCCAACCTGGAGGCCCAGGCCGCCTGCGTCGAGGCCGGCGACGCGCCGGGCCTCACCGCGCTTGACACGCAGTTCCACCTGCTGCTCTGCGAACTGCTCGGCAACCGGGAGATCGCACAGGCGATGCGCCCCCTGCGCGACAGGCTCCACCGCATCATCGCCGGAATCTTCACCCAGAACCTGAACCGCCCCGGGGACGCCTATCTGGAGCACGCCGAGATCGCCCGGTCGCTGGTCGCCGGCGAGGGCGGGCGCGCCTCCGAGGCGATGGAACGCCACATCGAGTGGGGCAGGCAGGCGCTGGTCTCGTCCCGTTCGCCATAGGGAGTGGTGGTCATGGACCGGCTCGCGGGCAAGATCGCGGTGGTCACGGGTGCCGCCGGAGGCATCGGGCGCGCGGCCGCCCGCGCCTTTGCCGCCGAGGGTGCCGCCGTCGGGTATTGCGCCGAGTCCCCGCCCGCGGGGCGGGGGGGGGCCGGGGCCGGGGGGCCCCCGCGCGCCGCCCCCCCCCCACCCCCCCCCCCCCCCGCGCCGCCCCGCCCCCCCCGCGCCC
>Ga0080006_1135869_pt1 | contig 23716 bp, 22 predicted proteins | sample RS3BMetagenome_FD_69209 | JGI IMG/M metagenome (GOLD analysis project Ga0080006, IMG submission 69209) | Ferric oxide microbial mat and aquatic microbial communities from Rainbow Spring, Yellowstone National Park, USA - RS3B (SPADES... ...
ATCCTGCGGCAGGCGGAGGAGACGCTGCGCGCCGGCGCGCCGCTTCATGCGCTCTTCCGGCAGGCGGCGGAGCACGCGGCCGCGGAAGGGCTTGCGGAGCACTTCATGGGCTTCGGGCCCGACCGGGTGCGATTTCTCGGCCACGGCATCGGGCTCGAGCTCGACGAGCTGCCCGTCCTGACGCCGAACGCGGAGGGTCTGCTGGCGGAGGGCATGGTGGTCGCGGTGGAGCCGAAGTTCGTCTTCCCCGGCCAGGGCGCCGTCGGTGTCGAGGACTCGTTCATCATCCGTCAGGGCCCGCCGGAAGTGCTGACCGACTACCCGCGCGGCCCGGTCCTGCTCGGGCGGCGGACCTAGCCATGGCAGGCCCCAGCAGGGGAAAGCCGCGACCTGCCTACGTGCGCCCCCGCGCGCAGGCTGGCCTGTTCACCCTTGGACCCGAGGTGCAGGGAGAGGTGCTGCGCACCACCTACCGCGACGAGGAGAGCGGGTTCAGCGTCGTCAAGGTGAAGGTGGGCGACGGCGAGGTGACCCTCGTGGGCGCCTTGCCCGCCCTGTCGACGGGCGAGCGGATCGCCGCCAAGGGGAAGCCGAAGATGCACCCGAGCTACGGCCCCCAGCTCGAGGTGGAGGAACTTGAGCGTCTGCTGCCCGTGACGCCGGAGGGCATCGTCGCCTACCTCGGCTCGGGCCTGATTCCGGGCATCGGGCCCAAGCTCGCGCAGCGCATCTACGACCATTTCGGCGAAGCGAGCCTGGAGGTGGTGCGGCGGGAGCCCAAGCGCCTCTCCGAGGTGCCGGGCATCGGCCAGCGGCGGATCGTCGAGGCGAACCGCACCGCGAAGCAGCAGGTGCGGCTCGAGCGGCTCGTGGTGGCCCTGAAGCCCTATCAGGTGCCGCTCCATGTCGCGCGCAAGATCGAGGCCCGCTACGGCGACGAGGCCGAGAAGGTCGTGGCCCGCGAGCCGTACCGGCTCTGGCGCGACGTGGGCGGCATCGGCTTCCTCACGGCCGACCGTGTCGCGCGCGCCATGGGCATCGCGGAGGATGCGCCGGAGCGCATGGAGGCGCTCGTCCTGTACCTGCTGCAGACGGCGATGGACGAGGGGCACGTCGCGCTGCCGCGCGAGGAGGTCGTGCGGCGGAGCCAAAGCCTTGGCGGCACCGCGGAGAGGACGGAGCAGGCCTTGGGCGATCTCGCCGCGGGCGGGCTCGTGGTGCTGGACGAGGACCTCTCTTACCTGACGCGCAACCACCAGATGGAGAAGAGGGTGGCGCGCGCCGTGGCCGTGCGGCTGCAGGCCGGGCCGGTGCAGGTGGAGCTGCGCCGGCGCGGCACGCTCTCGCCGGCGCAGGCCCAGGCCGCGCAGGCGGCGCTCGGGCGGGGGCTGTTCGTGCTCACAGGCGGTCCCGGCACCGGCAAGACCACGACCGTGCAGGCGATCGCGCGGTCGGCGATCGGTCACGGCCTCAGGCTCGAGCTCGCAGCCCCGACGGGCCGCGCCGCGAAGCGCCTGCAGGAGTCGAGCGGCCTGCAGGCCCAGACCCTGCACCGCCTGCTTGGACTGCGCGGCCCGCTGAGCGAGGTGCGGGAGGTGGCGGCGGATCTCGTCATCGTGGACGAGGCGTCCATGATCGACCTCTGGCTGTTCGACCGCCTGCTGGACGCGCTGCCGCGCACGGCGAGACTCGTGCTCGTCGGCGACCCGGACCAGCTGCCGCCGGTGGGCGCCGGCCAGCCGTTCGCGGATCTGCTCGCACGCCGGGAGGTGCCGCGCGCCGAGCTCATCGAGATCTTCCGCCAGGCCGCGCAAAGCGGCATCGTGCAGGCGGCGCACCGCATCCGCCAGGGCTACCTGCCGCAGCAGGCCCAGGACTTCGTCTGGCTGCAGGCGGAGGTGCCGCTCGAGCTGCAGCGCCTTGCGCTGCAGGCGGCGACCGAGACCATGCCGCGTCTCGGCATCGATCCGGACGAGATCCAGGTGCTCTCGGCCGGGCACAAGCACGAGAGCGGCGTCCAGGCGCTCAACGCGGCACTGCAGGCCAGGCTGAACCCGGCACGCGGCCAGCCCGAGCTCAGGCTCGGCGACCGCGTCTTCCGCCTGGGCGACCGCGTCGTCCAGTTGCGCAACGACTACCAGCGCGGCGCCCTGAACGGCGAGGTGGGGAGGATCAGCCGCCTCTCTGCCCAGGGGCGAGGCCTCTCCGTTGTCTTTCCGGATCCTGCGGGGGAGCGGGAGGTGGACTACGAAGCCGACGAGCTGCGCCAGCTCCAGCTCGGCTACGCGACGACGGTGCACAAGGCGCAGGGCAGCGAGTACCGGGGGGTGGTCCTCGTGCTCTCGCCCCAGCACTGGATGCTCCTGCAGCGCAACCTTCTCTACACGGCCGTGACGCGGGCGCGCGAACGCATCACCGTCGTGGCGCCGGCGCGCGCCCTGCGCCAGGCCCTGCGGGCGGAGGGGCGGGACGTCCGGTACGGCAGGCTCGGCCTGCGCATCGAGGCGGCGCTTGCCGGCAGGTCCGCCGGCTGAGTCCAGAGCTGGCTGCTTGCAAGGTGTGGTCCTGGCGCGCCGCCTCTGGCCCGCGCGTCGCGGACCACGTCATTGCTGCATTGCGCCATGCAGCGCGAAGAACGTCCACTCGAGGGACGGCACCGCTGGCGTCTCGGGCATGCGGGGCCCCCGCGACGAACCTGGACTCGGCCTGCCCGTCCTACCGGCTGAGGTCCCTCTACACGGCCCTCAGCATGCCGTTGACGATCAACGGGTCCTTGGTGCCTCCCATGATCAGGACGGGCATCGCGATCTTCGTGAAGGCGAGCGAGTTGACCCGGCACCAGGCCGAGGCGCTGTCGGCGCCACACGCTGCACGAGACGCGTCATGACGCCGAGGTCGTCGATGGTCAGGGCGTCCACGGGATGATCCCCTTGCAGGTGGCGGCCGCGACCCATCTCTGGCGGAACAGATCGCCTTTTGACAGATGGCATGCAGATAGATTCGCGCGCGATCGGCGTACCTTCGGCCCTGCAGGGCGCAGGGCAGGCGATGGCCAGTCCTCCGGGAAGCTTCGCCGTACTGACGCCTGCGGCGCAGGCGCCCAGGAGCGGCAGGAGAAGGGGCAGCGGCACCAGGCGCCCTCTGCTGTGCTGAGAGCAGGGGCGTCTCGCACCCTCCGCTTGCATGGGCGCCCTATCGCGACGTGCCCCGGCCGGCCGCCCCTGACCGCCTAGAACTGCAGGGTGGCGCCCTGGCTTGCGAACCACGCCTGGATGAGGGCCTGTACGTTGGCGTCGTAGGGCGCGTGGCCGCCCGGGACGAACTTGAGCTCCACGTGCGCGCCGCATCCCTTGAGGCGAACGGCCATGGCCGCCAGCATGCCCGGCGGTACGACATCATCCTGCGTGCCGCCGATGAGCAGAACCGGTACCTGTAGGCCCCGGCAGCCAAAGGAGTTTGCGCGGAACCAGGCCTCGCCGAAGCCAGGCGCTTCGAAGGCGGCTAGCGCCTGGTACTCGGACCTTTCGTCGGCGTTCAGCGCTGTGGCATGCGCCTGCCACCAGTTGAGGGCCTGCGTCGCGCCTGGCCAAGGGCTGACGAACGCGGCAGCGCGGATGCTCGGGTCCCCGTTGGCGAGCATCGCCCCGATGGCGCCTCCCAGCGACTCGCCGAAGAGATAGGTGGCGTGAGGTTTTACGCGCAGGCCACGGACCTGTGCGACAGCGGCGAGGCCGCTTCGTACATCCAGGAAGTCCTGATGCGCGTCGCCCACCTTGCCCCGGCTCGGACCGTAGCCGACGTAGTTGGGCAGGAAGACGATGGCGCTTGGCTGGGTGGCGATGACGGCGGTCGTCGTGGTCTGGAAGAATACGGGAAGCGGGAAATGCGTGGACATCGCGCCAAAGGAGCCGCCGTGCAACTCGATCAGGAGCGGAAACGGCCCACGGCCTGGCGGCACGTCGAGGTAGGCCTGAGTGCGCTGTCCGCGGCTCCAGTAGTACAGGCTGTACACGTGGGACCCGGGCGCCATGTAGGAGACGAGCGACGGACCCGGTCGGACGAGGTCGAGCCTGATGGGGGTCCCGTCCGCGCGCCCGGACTTCGTAGCGCCAAGGAAGATCCCGCCCGGCAAGGGCTGCGCGGTCGCCTTCGTGGTGCCGCAGCCGCCCAGGAGGCCGATCAGGTAGAAGACGGCCAGACCAGCAGCAAGCGATCGTCTACGCGTGGTCAACACGGTCCTCCCAGCTTTCCGCGATGGCACCTGTCACTCCAGGTTGAATCCGCGCGCTTTGAACCAGGCCTGCTCCACCGCCCAGGACCGAGGCGTCTCGGGGGCGTGCCCGCCGGGGACGAAGGTGAGAGCGACCTGCGGATCGTACCGGCGCAGGTGCTGGGCCATCGCACGCAGCATCCCGGGCGCGATGACGGGGTCCCGCGTGCCGCTGACGAGCAGCACCGGCACCCTGATGTCGCGGTACGGCACGGAGTTCTCCCTGCACCAGGTCGACGCAAGCTTTGGCCCGCACGACTGCGCCAGGTAGATGTCGGTGAGCAGGTCGTTGCTCGTCAGGAGGTCCGTGGGCTGGGCCTCAAGCCACGCCATGGCCACCGCCGCGCCCGGCCAGGGGCTGAGGAGGCCGATGGCAGGCACCTGCGGGTCGCGGGTCGCCACGAGCAGCGCCACTATGCCGCCCAGCGATGCGCCGGAGAGGTACGCCGCGTCTCTCCTGATGCGCAGCCCCGAGACGTGCCTCAACGCGGCAGGCCACTGCATCACGTCGACGAAGTCGTCGTGGCCGTCGCCGACGTCGCCCTGGCTGGGACCGTAGCCGCCGTAATTGGGCAGGAAGACGATCGCATCCGGTTGGGAGGCTACGGCGGCGTAAGCCGGCGTGTTCACGGGAAAGCCGGAGTAATGGCTGTGTGCCGCCCAGATGTCGCCGCCGTGCAGCTCGATCAGCAGAGGGTACGCGCGATCCCCGCCGGGCACGTCGAGCAGGGCCTGGCAGCGCAGGCCCCGGCTCCAGTAGGTCAGACTAAAGATGTGCACGCCGCGCGGCACGTTCTTCCTGTAAGAGTCCGGCACCCCGACAGGGACGAGCGCGATCGGCGTACCGTCGGCCCGACGGCTGCCCGCCATCTCGAGCGAGAGCCCACCTGATAGCTGCCGGGATGCCGTGCCGACCGAGCAGCCGGCAGCGAGCACGTCCACCAGGAGCGGCAGCACGGCCCTGGCCGCGATGGCTCGGCCACAACGGTAGCACACCGAGCACCATCTCCTTGGAAGAGCGTCACATATTAAATGATGACATTCCCTCCAGGGAGAAGCTGTGCCTGCCTTATCCGGTATGCCCAATAGGGGCCAAACGGACCATATTGCAGGCTCTCGGATCAAGGCGGCGCGGTGAACACCACCTTCACGCTCTGTCCAGACCCAAGGGCCGTGCCGGGGGCAGGCTTCTGCTGCGCGGCGACCCCGGAACCGCTCGGCACCAGTCGGTACCCGCGCGCGGCAAGCGCCGCGTCCGCCTGCTGGACCGTCAGGCCGAGCACGTCGGGGACACCGGCAGCCTCCTTCGATCCGCCGAGCTGCACCGACACGGTGGTGCCCGGGGCGACGCCGCCGCCCGGCGCCGGAGACTGCGCGACCACCTGCGCGCCGCTGCCCTGGCTCTGCATCAGGAGACCGAGGGCATCGAGCCGCAGAGCCGCCTCGGCGTAGGTGAGACCGGCGAGTTGCGGCACGGCTACGTGCTGGGGCTTCAGGACAGCGGTGCTCGTCGGCACACCGAGGTAATCCATGATCTGGCCGAAGAGCTGCGAGAAGACCGGAGCGGAGACGTCGCCGCCGTAGAAGAGGCCTTTCGGGTCGTCCAGCTGCACCAGGATCAGCACTTTCGGGTTTGGCAGCGGTCCGAAGCCGATGAACGACGCCAGGAAGTCTCCCGTTTTGAACTTGCCGGCCTTTCCGACCACGTTGGCCGTTCCGGTCTTGCCCGCGATCTCGTAGCCTTTCACCTGCGCCAGGTTGCCTGTGCCCTTCGAGACCACCTTGATCATGGCCGTCTGCACCTCGCTTGCGACGAGGGGCGTGACGACGCGCTGCGAGGGGAACGTCAGCATTTTCTTCCCGCCGCCGGGCAGGAGCAGGGCCTTGCCGATGTGCGGCGTGTGCCAGACGCCTCCGTCGGCGATGGCGGCCACTGCTGCGGCGAGCTGGATGGGCGAGATGGCGATCGTCTGGCCGAAGCCCATCTCGCCGAGGTCGAGATTGGTCGCCTGGTTCTCCGGCGGGATGAGTCCCGCGGTCTCACCCGGCAGGTCGATGCCGGTCGGGCGGTCTAAATGGAAGAGGTTGTAGAAGTGGTAGAGCTCGGAGGCGCCGATGTCGATCGCCAAGGTGGCGAAGCCGACATCCGACGACACCTCCATGATGCCGTCGAACGTGAGGCGACCGAAGCCCGTGGGGATCCAGTCGAAGATCCGGATGCCGTCGATGACGATCGAGCCCTTGTCCATGATCGACCAGCTCGGCGTCGCCACACCGGTGGTGAGGGCTGCCGCGGCCGTGACGGGCTTGATCGTCGACCCCGGCTCGAAGGCGTACTGGATAGGTTCGTCCGCCCAGTCGGTCTGGGGATAGGCCTGCCAGTTCGCCGGACTCGGCTCGGGGCTTTGGGCGAGGGCGAGGATGGCGCCCGTGTCGGGGTTGAGCACGACGATGCGCCCGCCGGAGGCGTGGCGCAGCTTGATGGCCGCGGTCAGGTCCTGCTGCGCGAAGGCCTGGATCGAGAGGTCGAGGGTGGTCTCAAGTCCGTCGCCGGGCACTGCGGCCGACTCGTGCACGCCATACTGCGGCAGAGGGTTGCCGAGGGCGTCCACCTTGACCAGCTCGCTGCCGGGCCGACCGCTGAGCTGCTTGTTGTAGCTGAGCTCCACGCCGGCGAGGCCGTTCTGGTCCACACCGACGAAGCCGATGACCGAGCCCGCCAGGTTGCCCTGGGGATAGATGCGCCAGGAGACGGGCTGCAGGCCGAGGCCGTCGTAGGTGCCGAGAGCCTGGATGCGCGCCGCCTGTTCCACGCTGATGTGATAGGAGAGCCAGACAAACGCCAAACGGGACGACAGCACCTTCTGCAGCTTCGCGCTGCTTTCCCCGAGGATCGGCGCGAGCGACTGCGCCATGGCATGCGGGTCGTGAATCGAGCGCGGCATGGCCCAGAGCGCCTCCCCAGGCGTCTCCAGGGCGAGCACTTGGCCCTTGCGATCGGTGATGGTGCCGCGCACCGGCGGCAGGGGCAGGCGTGCATACTGCTCGGCGAGCGCACCGCGGCCGTAGATCGACGCGGCGACGATCTGCAGGTAGAAGAGGCGGGCGACGAGGCCGAGCGCGAGCACGCCTAGGATGACGATGACGGAGATGGCGCGTCGGACGACGAGGCGGCGGTAGCTCGGCTGCACGGAACCCCCCCACTCTCGGCACAACGCGCGGAGCGCCGGACATGCTAGAGGTAGGTCTCACCGTAGGTGCGAAGGCTATCCAGAACCGGCAGGAGGCCCGTACCCTTCACCGTGAGTTCGTAGCTGACCCGTACCGGTGCGCCCCGATGTTCGCTGCGGCGCACGATGCCTTGGCGCTCCAGTGTCTTGAGGCGATCTGACAAGGTCTTCGGCGAAATTCCGACGAGCGACGCCTGCAACTGGCCGAAACGCCGGCTGCCTGCGCTGAGCTCGCGCAGGATGAGGAGCGTCCAGCGACTGCCGACGATGGCTGCGGCACGCGCGAGCGGGCAGGAGGCCGGCTCCGGCAAGACGTACCCACCTTTCTGCTGGGACGCTAGCACAAGGCTCGGCGGGGTGTAAAGGGCGCAATGACGCCGCTCCCGGCACCGGGATGCTATGCTCGGACAGAGAGGGCGGCGATCCCCTTCGGTTCCGCGACCGGACGATGCGGGCTGCCATCAGGAGCGCAGGCAGCCGCAGGCCGGCACGGGGAAGGGCCGCTGCGGCCGCCAGGGCGGGGAGGAGTCGATGCGATGGCGCAGGTGGTGATCTACCATGGCGCGGAGGTGGGAGGGCAGAGGGCGGTCGCGGTCGGCGAGGGACGCATCCTTGCGCTCGGGAGCAGGGAGGAGATGGAGCGCGCGTTCCCTGAGGCGATCTCGCGCCAGGTTGCAGGGTCGTTCCGGTCTGCTCTTCTCGACGGGCACCTGCACCTCCTGGCATACGGGCGCGCGCTCGGCGAGCTCGACCTGACAGGGCTCGAGGCTGCGGCGGCCAGGCAGGCGCTTGTGACGGCGCGGGCAGGGCGCGTCGGCTGGCTGCGCGGACACGGCGCGCACGCCGGCCTGCTCGCCGAGCTGGCCGCCGACCCGGAACTCGTGCGGCGACTTGCGCCCTTGCGGATCTGGGCCCACGACCTGCATACGTTGCTCAGCGATCCCGAGAGCGTGCGGGCGCTCGGGCTCGACCGCCACGTCCCGGCGGGAGGGGCGGTCGAGCGAGGAGCGGATGGCCTGCCGACGGGACTTGTGCGCGAGGCCGCCGCGCTGCCGCTCGCACAGGCGGCGGACGAGGACGAAGGGGGTGCGGAGGCGGCCGTGGAGCGCGCGATCGCAGGGCTCTGGCGCCACGGCATCGTCGGCGCGGTGACCTTCGAGACACCCGAGGGCGTCAAGGCCGTCGCTGCCGCCACCCGCAGGCTGCCGTTCAAGGCGTTCGTGTACCAGACCGCCCATACCCTGGGGCAAGGTGTCTCCCCGCACCGGCTCGGCCGCCGCGCAATGCTGCTCGGCGCAAAGTTCTTCCTGGACGGAACGCTCGGGTCGCGCACGGCCTGGCTGCAGGAGCCGTATGCAGACGCCCCGGGCGCGGGACTGCCGCGACATCGGCCGCAAGACCTGCAACGCCGCATGCGGGGCCTCTCGCAGCGGGGATTCTCCCTGGCGGTGCACGCGATCGGCGACGCGGCGGCCGAGGCGGCCCTCGGACTTCTCGCGCCGCTCCCGCCCGCGGACGTGCCCCACCGCATCGAGCACCTGCAGCTGGTGGGGCGCGGCTTCGCCCGGCGCCTGCAGGCTGCGGACGTCACCGCCTCGCTGCAGCCCTGCCACCTTGCGCAGGATCTGGATGACGCCCGACGGGCCTGGGCGGATCGCCTCGACCGGGCCTATCCCTACCACGAACTGGCGGCAGCCGGAGCGCGCATCGCGCTCGGGTCGGACGCGCCCGTGGAGGATCCGTCGCCAGCGCTCGGCCTGCACTGGGCGCTCCACGCCGACGCGGTCGGGGGAGGGCGCCGCCACCGCCTGGATCTCGCGCAAGCCCTCCGCGGCTATCGCGACGGCGTCTACGCCAGCGTCGGGATGCGGTGCGACGGCATCGCCCCAGGTGCCAGCGCGGATCTGGCCCTCTACAAGACAGGCCCCGAGGCCGGGGAGGAGCCCGTCCTCGTCTTGAGCGAGGGTCAGGAGGTATTCAAGCGTGATGAGGCGTACGTGGAACAATAGCGCGGTGACGACGGCGAGCGGGTGGGCCTGGCGCCGGAGTCGCGGCCGCTGAAGTGAGGGAGGCCTTTGGCCAGTCTCTTGCAGGAGCGCATTGGTAACGTCGTGATCCTCACGTTCAACCGCCCCGAGGTGCGCAACGCGGTCGACGAGGAACTCTCCCGCAGGTTTTCGAACGCCGTGCAACAGGCGCTGGGAGAGGCATCGGCCATCTGCCTGCGGGGTGCTGGGCCGGTCTTCTGCGCCGGCGGCGACCTCGCCGCCCTGGCGGAGGACGACGACCGAGCCCTCGCGGTCATGTCCGAGATGCGCGCCGCCGTGACGATGCTGAGAGAGTCGCCGGTTCCTGTGATCGCCTACGTCGAAGGGCTCGCGGTGGGAGGCGGGGCAGAGATCGCGGCGTCGGCGCACCTCGTATGCGCCACGCCGGGCGCCGCCTTCCAGTTTCTCCAGGCGAACGTCGGCCTAAGTCCCGGTTGGGGCGGTGGCACGGCTTTGGCGCTGCGCGTCGGACAGGGGCCGGCCCTGGACCTTCTGCTGACCGCCCGCCGCATCGGTCCTGCGGAAGCGCGGAGCCTGGGGCTTGTCGACCGCGTGCTGATTCCGGCCGACCTACCGGCCTATCTCCAGCAGCCGGCCTTCCAGGACAGGCGGCTCGGCGTGGCGGTGGTCGCGTCGCTGCGCCAGGACGAGGAAGGCACCGAGAAGGCGAGACGCGAGTTCGAGCGGCTCTGGCGCGGCAAGGGGCACCATGCGTCGGTGGCCCGCTTCCTGGGCGGCAAGTGACGGCGGGAGGGGTGTGCGATCGTGGCGTGGATCCCGACGCGCATTGAGACGAGCGCTGGCAGCGTGGCGGCCTACGGAGCCGTCGGAGGACCCTGCCTCCTGGTGCACGGGGCGGGTGAGGACGCCTCGATCTTCGCGGATCTGGTGGCCGACTTGGACGGCGTCTGGGCGGTCGACCTGCCGGGGCATGGCCGTTCTGGCGGTACCGGCTTCCGCGACGTGGCGGACTATAGGGACCTCGTGCTGGACGTCATCCGGCGCCGTGCGCCGCAGGGCGTGTGCGTTGGGGGCCACTCCATGGGCGGCGCCATCGCGCTGAGCGCCGCTCTGGCCGAGCCGGGCCTGCTGCACGGCCTCGTCCTGATCGCCACGGGCGGGCGCCTGCGGGTCCACCCGGATCTGCTTGCGGCACTCCGGGGCGGCGAGATGCCGCAAGCCTTCTTGGACATGATGTTCGCACCGGGAGCCCCGGCCGAGGCGCGCGCCGCCTTGCCGGCGGCGGACCCCCGGGTGCAGTACGGCGACTTTCTGGCTTGCGACGCCTTCGATGTGCTCGGGCGTCTCGGTGAGATCCGCATGAGGTCCCTGGTGCTGGTGGGCGATCGCGATCGCATGACGCCCGAAAAGCACGGCCGTGCGCTCGCGGAGGCTATCGGCGGCAGGCTCGAGGTCATTCCCGGCGCAGGGCACATGCTGCCGCTGGAGGCGCCTCGGGAACTCAGCCGGGCCATTGGCGCATTTCTCGCGGGGGGTGCCCGTTAGAGTTGGACTACCGGGGTGTGCTGGCCATCGACCTCGACGGCACGCTGGTGCACCGGGGGCTCGTGATCCTGAGGAGCGACCTGCAGGCGTTGCGGCTTGCGCGGGAGGCGGGCCTGCTGCCGGTCGTGGCGACAGGGCGCAGGGTGGCGACCAGCCGCCGCTTCGCACGGGACCTCGGCCTCGGCGACTGCCCCCTCATCACCTGCGACGGCGCGCTCGTACTCGATCCGGACGGTCTTGCGCCATGGCGTGCCGTCGCGGTGCCGCGGCGGGTGGTCGCCAGGGTGGCTGAACTCTGTCGCAGCCATGGCGTCAGCGTCGGCTTCTCGACGCGACATGGTCTCTATGTGCAGGCAGGCGCCGTCGCCCTGCATCCCTGGCGCCACCTCTGGCGGCGTGGCGCCCTGCGTTCGCCGGGCCGCCTGCGTCGGGCGCTCTGGGATCTCAGCGAACGACGCCTGGTGCGCGACCGGTTCGACCCTGCCGATGCGCCGACCGTCTACAAGATCGATCTCTTCGGTCCGGGCGCCGCGGAGGCGCGCAGATGGCTTGCAGGCGAGATCGAGGGCGTGCAGGAGACGGCGCCGCTCGGGCCTCTCGAGCTGGTTGCGTCGGGAGTGGACAAGGCAAGCGCCGTCGATGTCGTGCTGGCGCGGCTCGGCCTGGACTGGTCGAAGGTGGTCGCCATCGGCAACGACTGGAACGACCGGGAGATGATCGCCAGAGCGGGATTCGGCGTCGCCATGGCGGACGCGCCGCGCCCTGTGCGCGAGGTGGCACGCTACGTGACGGGTGACGTTCGCGAAGGCGGTGCCGGTGCCGCAATCGAGACCTACCTCGGTCTTCTGGCGCCCTGACCCGGACCTTGGCGTATAATCGCCTTGGCGTGTTGTGGTCGGAGGAGGGTCAGTTCTTGCAGGTCGTCGTGCTGGTGAAGCAGGTTGCGGACACCGCTGCGCGCATCAAGCTTGCGGATGGAAAGCAGGACATCGATCGGCAGAGCGCCAGCCTGATCGTCAATCCCTATGACGAGATGGCCGTCGAAGAGGCGCTGCGCATCAAGGAGAAGCATGGAGCGACGGTCTGGGTGGTGACGCTGGGCGGGGCCAAGGCCGAGGAGGCCTTGCGCACGGCTCTGGCGATGGGCGCCGACGAGGCGGCCAGGGTGACGGCCGGGGCCAGCGATCCCTTGACCGCCGCCAAGGCGCTGGCGCAGGCGGTGCGCGAGATCACGGCGGACATCGTCATCGCCGGGCGCAGCGCCGCGGACGACGAGCAGGGCCAGGTAGGCGCGCTCGTCGCGACGCTGCTCGGCTGGCCGCATGTGACCGAGGTGACCAAGCTCGAGTTCTCCGGCGGCGCGGGCGTTGCGGAGCGGGAGGTGGAGGGCGGCGTCGAGGTGCTGGAGTTCAGCCTGCCGGTCGTCGTGACGGCCCAGGAAGGGCTCAACACCCCGCGCTACGCGTCGCTGCCCGGCATCATGAAGGCCAAGCGCAAGGAGATTCGACAGATCGCCGTCGACGCGGCTGTGGTGGGAGAGCCTGTGCTTGAGAGCCGTTCTCTCGAACTGCCGCCGCCGCGCGGCCAGGGCCAGATCCTCAGCGGCCTCGAGCCTGCGGAGGCAGCCAAGGAGCTCGTACGCATCCTGCACGAGGAAGCCAAGCTGATCTAGGGAGGCGTCATCCGGTGATTCTCGCGGTCTTGGAAGCACACGAGGGGTCGCTCAAGAAGATTTCCGCCGAACTCGCCGCCGCCGCCCGCAAGGCACAGGCACTCGTCGGCGCGGATGGCGTCGCGCTCCTGCTCGTCGGTCCCGATGCCGCAGCCGCAGGCGCCGCGGCCGCCCTGGACGCAGACCTGTGCCTGACGGTGCAGGGCGAGGCGTTTTCAACCTACGCGGCCGAGGCCTGGGCGCTTGCCGTCGTCGAGGCGGCCAAGGAAGTGTCGGCCACCGTCGTCCTGTTCGGCTCCACGTCGTTCGGCCGGGATCTCGCTCCGCGCGTGGCGGGGCTCCTGGGCGCGGGCCTGCTGGCCGACGTCGGGGACTTGTCGCTCGACGGCGGGCACCTCCTCGCCGAGCGCAGCATCTATTCGGGCAAGGTGTTGGCACAGGTTGCGAGCCTGAGTGCGGTGACGGTCGCTACGGTGCGCCCGAACGCGTTCGCGCCGGCAGGATCCGCCGCGGCGGCTCCGTGCCGCGCACTCGCGGTCGACGTCGCGCCGGCGTCGGTGCACTGCCGCGTGCGGGAAGTGCGCCGCCAGGCGGCCACGCGGCCGGAGCTCACCGAGGCCAGCGTCGTCGTGGCCGGCGGGCGCGGACTGAAGGAGGCGGAGAACTTCCACCTGGTGGAGGAGCTTGCAGACCTCCTCGGAGCCGCCGTCGGCACCACCAGGGCCACCGTCGACGCGGGCTGGCGGCCGCACAGCGAGCAGATCGGCCAGACGGGCAAGAACATCGCTCCCGCCCTCTACATCAACGTCGGCATCTCTGGCGCCGTGCAGCACATCTCCGGTGTGCTCGCGAGCCGCACCATCGTCTCGATCAACCGCGACGCCGAGGCGCCGATCTTCAAGATCTCGGACTACGGCGTGGTCGGCGACGCGCTGGAGATCCTGCCGCACCTCATCGAAGAGGTGCGCCGGCTGAGCTGAGAGCCGCATACGCGAGGGCCGCGCCCAGTGTGGGGCGCGGCCCTCGCGTATGCGGCGGTCATCCGAGGAGATGGGCAAGGGCGCGCGCGGCGGCGCGCGCCAGATCGGCCGGTCCTGCGGCATCGCCGCGTCCCGCCGTCTCGAGCCAGGTGCCGTCGGGCGCCCCGGCGCGGACCTGGCCGCAGATGATGGCCGCGGGCTTGCCTGCCGCGGCGGCAAGGCGGGCCAGCATGCCGGGAGCCTTGCCTGTCCAGGTGGAGGCGTCGACCTGCCCTTCCGATGTGAGGATGGCATCCGCCTGCGCCAGTGCCGCGTCGACGCCGAGCAGGTCGAAGATGCACTGGGCGCCCGGGCGCAGCCGGCCGCCGACCGCGCGCGCGGCGGCACCCGCCCCGCCCGCCGCGCCCGCACCCGGCACCTCCGGGTCGAGCCCGCTCGCCTGTTGCAGCAAATCGCCGAAAGCGTGCAGCGCTTCGTCCAGGCGGGTGAGATCCTGCGGCAGGAACCCCTTCTGCAGAGCGAAGGCACGTGCGCTGCCCTGGGGGCCCGACAGCACATGGTCAACGTCGTGCGCCGCCTCGAACAGGATGCCGTTCATCTGCGCCTTGGCGGACTGCACGTCGAGCGCAGTGAGCGCGAGAAGGTCCCGGGCGGAGGCGAAGCGGCCCTGGGGCGCCGGCTGCAGCCGTGCGCCGAGCGCCTGCAGAATGCCGAGGCCGCCGTCCTGGGTGGCCGAGCCGCCAAGCAGCAGGAGAATGCGGGTGGGCTGCAGCTGCCGCGCCGCAAGCAGCAGCTCTCCGACGCCGTAGCTCGAGCACGTCCACGGGTCGTAGCCGACCCCGCCGACGCGCCAGAGGCCTGCGGCTTCGGCAAATTCGACGGCGGCGACCCGGTCGCGGCTGCGAAAGGCGAGCCGTCCCTGGACGGGCCGGCCCAGGGCGTCGTGCGTCTCGGCCCGGCGGGGGCGGAACCCCGCGGCCTCAAGTGCGAGCAGTGACCCGTCGCCTCCGTCCGCGACGGGCAACTGAATCGGAACGTGACCCGCACGGCGCACGCCCTGCGCCAGTGCGCGGGTCGCGACGCGGCAGTTCACGGTTCCCTTCAGCGCTCCACCCGCGACGAGGACGACGGCCAAGCGATCAACTCCGCCGATGCCATTCGCCCTGCGCTGCCCGCCTCCTGCGTCAGGGCGTCAGGAGTAGCCGTAGCGGTGGAAGCAGTCACGGCAGAGCAGCATGTCGCAGTAGAGGCGGAGCTTGCGCCTAAGGGTCAATCGCTGGCAGATGTCGCACGCCCGCAGTTCGACGAGCTTGCCCAATTGGGTCGCCTCCAAGCGCTGCTAGCCTGCGCGCGGCGCCGGTGCGCTATGCGGCATAGGCCTTGTGCGGCGAGGGATGCTTCCCCTTGGGCGGCTCGGGCCGCCGAAGGGGGACGGCTGCGTGTTCGTGCTCGTGATGATCATCCTCTTCGCCGTCCTCATCCTCGCCGTCGCAGGTGCGGGCCCGCTGCTGCTCGCGCTGCTGCACGGCAAGAGACGCCGCTGACAAGGTGACGCGGGCGGACGGCGCGAATGGCTCCGCAAGGGGGCGATCTCTGCTTGCGGCCCACGCGCATCGTGCTGCCGACACCGTTTGCGGTCGGACCTGTGAACGCCTACGTCTATGCGCTGGACCCCGTCACGGTCGTCGATCCGGGTCCACTCTACCCCCCGGCGCAGGAGGCGTTTGCCCTGGGACTTGCGCAGGCCGGGGTCGATGCCGGCGACATCCGTCAGGTGATCGTCACGCACCATCATCCAGATCATGTCGGATACGCGCCGATCCTGGCCGAGGCGAGTGGCGCGGATCTCCTGATGCATCCCGAGGCGGCCGAACGCACGGCGTCTCCCCAAGGCGACCTGGCGGCCAGCGAGGCCTTGCTGCGCCGCCATGGCGTACCGGAGGACATCCTCGCCGCGATGCGCAAGGAACTTGGCCGCATCATCAGCTTCATGGCACCGCTCGGCAGCTACACCCCCCTCGAGGAGGGCGGTGTTGTCACGGCGGGCGGAGAACGACTGAGGGCCTTTGTCCTGCCGGGCCACGCGCCGGGTCACCTCTGCCTCCAGGCGGAAGACCACGTGCTCGGCGGCGACCTGCTGATCGAGGGCATCACGCCCAATCCCATCTTCGAGGTGGGACCGCAGGGCCGCCGGCCCTCGCTCCAGGAGTACCGCGCGAGCCTGGGGCGCGTGCGAACCCTGCCCGTCGTGCCATGGCTGCCGGGCCACCGCGACGACATCGCCGATCCGCTCGCCCTCATCGCGAGATATGAGCGGCAGATGTCGGATCGACAGGAGAGGGTGCGCCGTCTCCTGACGCCTGGTCCGAAGAGTGCCTTCGACCTGAGTCAGGAGCTCTTTCCCATGTCCCGGGGCGCGGATCCCTTTCTCGCGATTTCCGAGACGCTCGGTCAGCTGGACGCGTTGCAAGCAGCCGGCCGTGTGGTCGAGGACACGAGCGACAGGCTCGTGCTGTTCCGTGCGGCCTGAGCCGGTCCCGGTTTCCCGAAATTGTGGATCTTGGCTGGGAGTATGCTAGGATCGCCTTGGGGCCGCAGCCGGGTCGCGGCGCAAGGGACGTGACGTGATGACGTCTGCATGGCGACGCCTGATCCTGTACGTATCCATCGCCCTGATCGCTGCCGTCGCTGCCGGCTGCTCGGCCGGCGACGCGACGAGCGGAAACCAGAGCCCGCCGGCGGACGGCCGGATCATCGCCATGACGAAGGTGAGGAACCCGACATTCCCCCCGACCGTGCCGGCGGGAAGTACGCTTTATAGCATCAAGTACGGGAGCCGCGGCCACGTGGTTCAGGGCTACCTTGACGTGCCGCCCGGCAAGGGCCCGTTCCAGCTGTTCGTGGACCTGCACGGCGGGTCCGTGTTCCCGGTCAGGCACATCGGCCAGTACGCCTGGACGCGAGACATCGCGGCAGACCTTGCGCTGCCGGCGGACGTCGTCTTCTTGCCGAACTACCAGGGTTACGGGCCCAGCCCGGGACCTGTCGTGGATCCGTACGACGACTACCTCGATGTCCAGAACGGCCTGAAGGCCTTGGGAAACATCCGCGGGCTTCACATCGCGAGGGCTGGGACATTCGTCGAAGGCACGTCCCTGGGCGGTTACGTCGCCATGAAGCTGGCTGCGAACGATCCTCAGGTGCGCGTGGCTGCCCTCCTCAGTCCCTATCCGGGCGATGCGCTGTTCATGCAGTGGTTGCTCTCGCAGCCGCCGGACGCGCTCGACAGGGTGGACCTCGCCTATGAGAAGGCCCTCCGTCAAGCGTTCGGCAAGGACACGCGCAGCAGGTCGTACGGGCTCAACTCGTTCGATTACAGCCGGATCCGCATCCCGGTCCTTATCGTCGCGGGAACGAGCGATCCGATCATGCCGACAGCGTTGGTGCGCGACATGTACGGAGATCTGCGCAAGTATGACCGGCAGGTCACACTCGACGTCGTGCCTGGCGGACATGCGCCGTTCAACACGTCTGTCGGCAGCACCCTCGACCGTTACTTCCTGAACCACGGCCTCAATCCGTACTACTGAGTCGGACGGGAGGCGCACATGAAGAAGCCCCGCCGCGCGCGGCGGGGCTTCTCTTCTCGGAACGCTAGAATGCGCGCGAGGTTCCGGGCGCCATCACGACAACTTCGGTGGAGGGGCTTTCCTTCGCCACCCGCGTCTTGAAGTGGTCGATGTCCACCTCGATCAGAGGGAACGTGTTGTAGTGCATCGGCACGACGGTGCGCGGCGCGATGAAGCGGCATGCCACCGCGGCGTCGTCGGCATCCATGGTGAAGTACGACCCGATGGGCAGGAGCGCGATGTCGATCGGTCCCCAGACGTCGCGCAGCAGCTGCATGTCGGTCGTCAGCGCCGTGTCGCCGGCGAAGTAGAGCTTCTTGCCCTCGGATTCGATCAGGAAGCCGCAGGCGTGTCCGCCCGCGATGCCCGAGCCGTGCAGCGCCAAGACGAGCTTGACGCTCCCGAACGGGAACTCCCGCTTGCCGCCGAGGTGCATCGGGTGCACGTCCAGGCCTTTGCCTTGGAGCTCGGAGCCGATCTCGTTCGTCGTGACCGCGGTGGCCCCTGTGCGCCTGAGGATGGCCTCCGCGTCCCCGATGTGGTCGCCGTGGGCGTGCGAGATGAGCACAAAATCGCAGGAGACCTCGTCCGCCGACGTGGTCGCCGCGGGGTTTCCGGTGAGGAACGGGTCGATCAGCAGGGACTTGCCACCGGTACGGACAAGCCATGTCGCATGGCCCAGAAACGTCAGCTCCACGACATCGTGCCTCCTTGCGGCCTGCGGATCTTTCTGGCAGAACGAGTATAGCACGGGTCCATGCTCGCGGGGGTCGCATGAAGGTGCTATCGTGGGCTGGACGAACCCTGTGAGGCCGCTCTGGCTATGGAGGTGGCAAGGCAGATGGACGATCTCATTCACATAGGGGACAAGACGCTCAGCCGCCGACGTCTCCAGGCCACCCTCGACGAGATGCTGCGCCTGCGCAGCGCGGGCCTGTCGCAGCAGGCGACGGCGGACCGCTTCTCGGTGGACCGCAGCTTCGTATCCCGACTGGAGACGCTCGCGGAACTGCACAAGGGAGGGTCGATCGGCCTCGTCGGCTTCCCGATTGCCAATCGCGCCGAGGTGCGGGCGCTGTGCGAGAAGCGCGGCGTCGATTTCGTGCTGCTCTTCTCGGAGGCGGAGCGACAGGCGTACCTGAGCGAGCGGTCGGGCATGGCCCTCCTGCACGAGGTGCTCGGCACGGTGGCGCGGCTGCGCACGCTGGACCACGTGGTGCTGGTGACTTCGGACCACTGGTTCACGCTTGCGGCCGCCCTGCTCGGACGGGAGGTCGCCGGACTGCACCTCGGCTCGTCGCCGATGACCGAGGACCGTGCGGTCGATCTCGCGGAACTCGAGGCCCTCCTCGATTCCCTTGATGCCGGACGCGCACCTGCAGGGAGCCTTGGCACGCGTTGACAGCCTAGACTACCCGGACTATAATACGCGCGAGCGTTCAGCAGGCGGGCACCCCGCGCGGGGCTGTCCGTCCGTTTTTCGGAACGCTCGTTGTGCACGACGGTTGAGAGGGGTGCCGAGGTTGGAGAAGGAAGTACTCCTGTCGAATGAAGGGCTCAGGAAAGTCGAACAGGAGCTCGAACACCTCAAGTCCGTGCGGCGCCGTGAAGTGGCCGAACGCATCAAGCAGGCGCGCGAGTTCGGCGACATCTCGGAGAACTCCGAATATGAAGACGCGAAGAACGAGCAGGCCTTCATTGAGGGTCGTATCCTGACGCTCGAGAAGATGCTGCGCAACGCCAAGATCATCGAGGAGCCGGTCGGAGATCCTGAGGTCGTCACGATCGGGACCCAGGTAACCTTGCGCGATTTGGACGAGAACGAGACCTACGAGTATGAAATCGTCGGGTCGACCGAGGCTGATCCGGCGGAGAACCGCATCTCGAACGAGTCGCCGGTTGGCAAGGCCTTGCTCGGGGCACACGTCGGCCAAGTCGTAGCCATCGGCGTGCCTGCAGGCACCCTGCGGGTCGAAGTGCTGGGAGTCCGGCGCTAGGTGACCCCCGAAGAGCCGCGGGCTGAAGGCTGGCCCGAACCCCAAAGATTCGAGAAGCTCAGGGAGATGGTCTCCCTGGGCGTCAATCCTTATGGCGAGCGCTTCGAGGTGACGGCGCACGCTGCCGACATCGCGGGCCGCTGCGACGAGCTGATGGCGCGCGAGGTGCGCATCGCCGGACGCTTGCGGGCCGTACGCCTGCATGGCGGAGCGGCGTTCCTCGATCTTCACGACGAGTCCGGGCGAATCCAGGTCTATGTGCGTCGGGACAACGTGGGCGACGACGCCTTCGCGCTGCTCGATCTGCTGGACCTGGGCGACTTCCTCGGCGTTGAGGGCGCAGTGTTCCGGACGCGCCGCGGCGAGCCGTCGGTCGACGCGAAGACGCTGCGTCCGCTCGGCAAGGCCCTGCGGCCGCCGCCCGAGAAGTACCACGGGCTGCAGGACACCGACCTTCGCTACCGCCAGCGCTATCTCGACCTCATCGCCAATCCCGAGGTGCGCGACCTGTTCCGACGGCGCTCCGCCGTGCTGCGATCGCTGCGCCGCACGCTGGACGGGCGCGACTACCTGGAGGTCGAGACCCCCGTCCTGCACACCCTGGCGGGAGGGGCCGCCGCGCGCCCGTTCGAGACGCATCACAATGCGCTCGACATGCAGCTTTACCTGCGCATCGCGCTCGAGCTGCACCTGAAGCGCCTGCTGGTCGGGGGATTCGAGCGTGTCTACGAGATCGGCCGCGTCTTCCGCAACGAGGGCATCTCGACGCGGCACAACCCCGAGTTCACCATGCTGGAGTGCTACGAGGCGTACGCCGACCGCGACGTCATGATGGACCTGACGGAGGAGCTCGTGCGGGACGCCGCCCAGGCGTCCCTGGGGGCGACGCGCTTCACCTTCCAGGGCGAGGAGATCGACGTGGGCCCGAGATGGCGGCGTGCGACCTTTGCGGAGCTCGTGCACGAGTTCGGAGGGCCGGACCTGGACAGCTTCCTTGGCGAACAGGACTGGCGCCGAGCCGCGGCGGCGGCCGGTATCGACGCCGGACAGCCCCTCGCGAAGATCATGGACGACATCTTCGAGCATTACGCCCAGCCGCATCTCAGGCAGCCTGTCTTCGTGCTCGACCATCCCTCCCTGATGTCGCCCCTGGCCAAGGCAGCCCCGGATCCGCGCTACGCCTTGCGCTTCGAGGCGTTCATGGCCGGCATGGAGCTTGGCAACGCCTACAGCGAACAGAACGACGCCCAGGCCCAGCGCGCTGCCTTTGAATTGCAGGCGCGGCAGCGTCAACTTGGTGACGAGGAGGCACATGGCCTCGACGACGACTTCCTGTTGGCACTCGAGTACGGCATGCCGCCGGCGGGCGGGCTCGGACTCGGGGTGGACAGGCTGTGCATGCTGCTGTTCGACGCTCCTTCGCTGCGCGAGGTGATCCTCTTCCCCCTCCAGCGCCCCAAGCCCCAGAAAGAAGGCTAGAACCATGAAGGGCGTCCTCGGTGTCTCGCTCGGATCGTCGCAACGCGACCACACGGTCGAGGTGTCCATGCTCGGGGAGGAGATCGAGCTCAGCCGGCGGGGCACCGACGGCGACCTCGACCGCGCCGAGCAGCTCATCCGGGAGCACGATGGCAAGGTGGACGCCATCGGCCTGGGGGGCATCGACGTGTACTTCTTCGCGCGCGGCGAACGCTACGTCGTGCGCGACGGCCTGCGCCTGATGCAGGCGGCGCAGGTGACGCCCGCCGTGGACGGCTCGGGCATCAAGGACACCTTGGAGCGCGACGCGGTGCAGTACCTGCTCCACCACACCGACCTGCTGAAGCCCACCACGCGTGTGCTGATGGTCTCGGCGGTGGACCGCTTCGGGATGGCCGAGGCGTTCGTGGAGATCGGCTGTCCCATCGTCTTCGGCGACCTCATCTTTTCGGCCGGCATGCCGTATCCGATCACGACCCTGGACGAGCTCGCCGACATCGCGCGCCGCATCCTGCCCGAGATGGCCAAGATGCCCTTCACGATGCTCTACCCCACCGGCAAGGAGCAGGAGAAGGAAGGCTCGAGCGAGCGCTTCCACGAGTACTACGACGGGGCCGACGTGATCGCCGGCGACTGGCACTTCATTCGCAAGTACTTGCCGCAGCGCGTCGATGGCAAATGGATTCTCACCAACACCACGACCGCGAAGGACATCCAGGAGCTGAGGCAGCGCGGTGCCTCGCATGTCGTCACCACGACGCCGGAGATGGCTGGCCGCAGCTTCGGCACCAACGTCATCGAGGCCATGATCGTGGCCCTCTCGGGCCAGCGGCCGGAGGAACTCGGCCATCAGGGCTACGCCGACTGGCTGAGCCGGCTGCACCTCCAGCCACGCATCGAGAACCTGCAGGGAGGCTCCGCTTCGTGACGCAAGCTACCCCGGACGACCTGTACGCCGCCCTCGACCACTTCCGCGGCAAGGTGAACGAGAACCAGCGCCTGCGCCAGATGAACCGCGACTGGAACCGCGACATCTCGGTCGTGGCCAAGGACCTGCCGGACGTGCAGGCCTGGATCCGCATGCGCGCGGGCGAGATGGAGTGGGAGCGCCAGCGCTGCGACGACCCGCATATCGTGCTGACGGCACCCGCCGACGTCCTCATCGGCATCTTCCAGGGTGAACGGACGCCGACCGAGCCGTATCTGGACGGTTCCTTGACCCTGCGCGGCTCGCAGGAGGACGTCCTGCGCCTTGATTTCGTGTCGCTCATGATCTGGGGCGAATGAACGGTTCCGAGTGGCAAGGGGGTGGGCCTGACGGCGCAAAGGGATGACCTGCTGCAGGAATTGGTCGACGCCCTGAGTCCGGAAGGGTTTGTCGAGACCTGTCGCGACCTGCGCGACGGTATGCTGTTCTACGATCGCGACGTGTTGATCGGCGCGTATACGGGCGTCGTGGAGGGCATTGCCTTCAGCGTCCTGCTGCACGCCGCCATCCGGTCTCAGGAGGAACTGCAGACGGCGACCGAGGAGTTGCGCTCGCTCATCCGCGCCATGCCGCACAACCTCGACTTGCGCGAATATCCGATGGACATCCAGGCTCTGGCGGAGCGCTTCCTCGAGACCGGGGGCCGCTCGATCTATGACGCCTTCCCGGCCTGGGTGGCCATCCTGCATGTCTATGTGGAGCAGGACTTCGGCGAGGACGACGACAGCGACCGGCTGCTCAGCGAGGCACGGCGCCTGCTGGAGCGCAGCAACGAAAGCCAGGCTCTAGCCCGCATCGGACGGGTCGGCGCGCTTGCGCTCTGCGGTCGGCGCGTCCGGCCGGTCTGGGGCCGCATCGTCGGACCGCTGGAGCCTTGGCTGCATGCGCTCTATGCCGCCGTCGAGGCGGTCGCGAACGACGATGACTTCAGCTACCCATTGCGACCGATCGCAGAAGAAAGGCTGCGCCGCGGCGCGCGCGGCATCGTCCGCGACCTGTCGCAGCATCGCCGCTGGAACCAGACGGGCGGTGAGGTGTGGCGCGAGCAGGACGAGGTCGACCGCTTCTACAGCGACATCATGTCGGGCCAGGGACAGCTTTCTGAGGAGAGCTACGGTGTGCTGCAGCAGCGCGGGGCCGAAGTGCTGCCGGTGCTGCTGACGATCCTCGGCGCGCCGGAACTGCGCGACGACGAGCAGGGGCGCGAGCACCTGGCGCCCGTGCGGGCGCTCGAGGCCATCGTGTCCTTGCAGGCCGTCGAGGCGACGCCGGCGCTTCTGCGCATCGTCGCCGAGGTGGATCCGCAGGACGAGCTATTCGCGGCCGCGCAGACGGCGCTCGTCAAGCTTGGATCGGCCGTCGCGCCGCAGGTGCTCTCGTTCGCGTCGGGCGAGGCGGACGCCGAGACGGCGATCTATCTTTCCGAAGTGCTGTCGCGCATGGAAAAGGACGAGCGCGTCTTTCGCTTCCTCATATCGCTCTTCCGCAAGACGTCGTGGTGGGAAGGCAAGGGTGCCTTGGTGCGCGCCTTGGCGGACTATGGCGACGCGCGCGCGCTGCCGTTGCTGCGCGAAGCGTTGCGCCAGGTCGACGAGCGGGATGGACGCCAGTCCGAGTTGCTCCGCGAGGCGATCGGCAGTCTGTCGCGTCGCGCGGAGCGGCCGAAGTTGTCGCCGCGTGGTCGGCGCATGCGCCGATCCTGATTGCGGGAGCCATAAGATTCCTGTTGCACAGCGGCGAAGCGCGTAGTATAGTATCGCTTGTCGCCGCGAGAGCGGGACGCCGGTGAAGACCGGCTCGGTCTTTGAAAACCGAACAGTAGGGAACTTGCGAGCGAACGTACGAATGTAAAGAGCCAAACGGCTCGAACCAAGCAAATTGGTGAGAGTTTGATCCTGGCTCAGGACGAACGCTGGC
>Ga0080006_1091244_pt1 | contig 23708 bp, 21 predicted proteins | sample RS3BMetagenome_FD_69209 | JGI IMG/M metagenome (GOLD analysis project Ga0080006, IMG submission 69209) | Ferric oxide microbial mat and aquatic microbial communities from Rainbow Spring, Yellowstone National Park, USA - RS3B (SPADES... ...
GCTGGCAAGGTGGTTGGCTCCGATGTTCCTGGCCGCATTCAGGTCCGCGTGGAGGCAGAAGCCGCATTGCTTGCAGCGGAAGTCGCCCCGGCTCGGACGGTTGGCCTTCTCCCGGTGCCCGCATCGGCTGCACTTCTGGCTGGTGTAGCGGGGGTCAACCGTGGCGACGGCCACGCCCGCCAGGGCAGCCTTGTATTGTGCAAAGCCGAACAGGCGGGAGAACGACCACGAGTGCAGGCGCCGCCGCTGCCGCTGGCGTCCCTTCATGCGGTCGCGGATGTCGGTCAGGTCTTCGAAGACAAGGGTTGTGCCGGGCTCCACGGACTGGACAACGCGCTTGGACAGCACGTGGTCACAGTCCCGGCGGAAACGTTCCTGGCGGCCAGACACCTTACGCAGGCGCCGCTTGGCCGACCGTGTGCCTTTCGCCTGGAGCGCGCGACGCAGACGGAACGAGCGGGCTTCGACCTCGCGCCACCGCCGCTTGCCCAAGAACCTGTTGCCAGACGTTACGGCGGGGCACGCAACACCGAGGTCAACGCCGACCACCTCTCCCGTCGGGGCAACCGTGGGCTCTGGGGCCTGGACGACGACATGGAGCCAAAGCCGACCCTTGCGGTCCACGCAGAGGTCGGACGAACGAACAGGGAGATCAACGCGCCCCGCATGGCACGGAGGGATGGACAACGCCACGCGCTGGCGGCCGGAAACCGTCGCCAGGGTCACATACCCCTCCGCAAGGTGAATCTTGGCAGAACGCGCGTCGTAACGGATGGCCGCCCTCCGCGAATGGGGACACGAAACCTTCTTGCCCTTACGGCCCCGTGTTCGGCAGGACGCGATGGCCTCTGTGGCCTTCACGCGGGCGCTGCAGACCAACTGCGCGGGAAGGTCGGTCGCGGCACGCTCGGCCGCGTAGGTCTCGTGATGGAGCTCCACGCCATTGAGGCGCGGCATGTCCCATCCCGCAGCGCAGACGCGGTTGAAGGATGCGGTGTACTGCGCGATGGTTTCGCGCAGAATCGCCGCCGCTCCCTCGTCCACCGTTGCGCGAAGATGCAGCGTAAGGTCCATGCTCATATAGTACCACAGATGGTATGTTCGCGCAAGGGAGGGAACGCGCGGCCCTGCCCACGGCTGAAGCCGGGGGTATCAGACGGCCGCGCGGGGAACTGCTGATTTACGACTTCCGGCGCGTCGACGTCGACGACACGAGCGGAAGGATCTTGCGGATGGAGAAGGTCGCGCAGAAGTGAATCCGGCGCCCGTCCACCACCATATCCGGCTACGGGACCAATACTTCCTGAACGCCGACCGGATGGTGCGCGAGCATGAGTGGTCTAAGGCGAACGAGATGCTGTGGGGTGCCGTCTGCCAGGGGATAAAGGCCTTGGCTCTCGCCACCAAGGGACACACCCCCAGCCGCCATGAGGCGTTGCGCAGCTTCATGCGCGAGTTGAGCAAGGAGAAGGGCGAGGAGTGCTACGGCCGTTGCTTCGCCCACGCCGAGCGTATGCATGCAGACTTCTACGTAGGGCGTATGGCGGCGGAGGAACTGGCGGCGAACATCGCGTTTACCAGAGACCTCCTGGCCCGGCTGGAGGACGACACCCGCTCGTTCGTTGCCGCACACGAGCCCCCGGCGCCGGAAGGGGCGCCGACGCCGGAAGCATCGCCGCCGGGGTCGTAGGGGAGCACCCGCAGGGGTGTGGGTTCCGCCCCTGCGCGGTTCCCGGCGGTGCGGCCCTGTGCACCGGCCCTGATCGCACCGTTGGCGGCCGCCAGGCTTCCGGGCCGTCACGGCGGCGGTCACGGCGCATTGCATCTTGTGGTCTTTCCCAGGCCTGAGCCGCTGGCGCCAAATCCTTCCCTCTAGCGGCAACAGGATGGCGGACCCGCCGTGGGGTCGGCATGGGATCTCGAAGCGTCCGGCAAAAGCGGGCATCCGTCCCTCCGATCCGCGATCGTGGTTTCCACACCGGCCTGCCCCCGGCCGGCGCCTTTACCCTCGCCCCCGTGCCCCCCATCGATTGCCTGCTGTGCCACCACAGCTTTCTCCGGTCTTTGTGATTAAAAGCACAAGGTATGTGTTGTCGCCCGTCGAAACGCGGAAACAGGCCCATGGCCGGTCGCCGCACGGGGCTGTTCCGCCCCTTCGCGGCCCGGAGGTGCCGAGGGAGGTTCCGGCATGCCCGAGTATCAGGCCGTTGCGGTCTACCTCGGCGTGGCGGCGGTCATCGTGCTGCTGGTCACCGGCAGCATCGGCCGCCTGCGCACCGCCCGCCGCAGCCCCGCCCCGCGGACGCCGTACGAATGCGGCGTCACTTCCGAGCCCGGCGTGGGCCTGCGGTTTCCCGTGCGCTTCTACCTTGTGGCGATGCTGTTTGTGATCCTCGACGTCGAGGCCATCGCCTTCTACCCCTGGGGTTTGCGGCTGCGGGCCCTCGGCGGGCGCGGCCTTGCCGACATGGCGGTTTTCGCGGTCGTCCTGGCCATCGGCTATGCGTACGTCTGGAAGAAGGGGGGCCTGGAATGGCGATGAGCGGGGAAGCCAACACGCCCTTCTTGATGACATCCGTCGACCAGGTGACGCGGTGGGCCCAGCGGAATTCCCTCTGGCCGCTCACCATGGGGCTCGCCTGCTGCGCCATCGAGATGATGGCGCTGGTGACGCCGCGCTTCGATTCGGCGCGCTTCGGGGCGGAGGTCTTCCGCGGGTCGCCCCGACAGGCCGACCTGATGATCGTCTCCGGCCGCGTCTGCCACAAGATGGTGCCGGTGCTCCGGCAGTTGTACGAGCAGATGGCGGAGCCCAAGTGGGTCATGTCGATGGGCGCGTGCGCCTCGTCCGGAGGCACCTTCAACAACTACGCCGTCGTGCAGGGCGTGGACCAGATCCTCCCGGTCGACGTCTACGTGCCCGGCTGCCCGCCCACGCCGGAGGCGGTGCTCCAGGCGATCGTGTTGCTGCAGGAGCGCATCGCGCGCGGTGAGGCCCGGTCGGCGGCGCGCCGGCCCGCCGTCGGGGTGGTGGGCGCCCGTGCCTGACGAACCAAAGCCCGCGGCCCCAGCCTCTGCCCCCGCGGCCCCTGCGGCCGCCCCGGCCCCGGCGCCCGCGGGAGCGGCCCCAGCCTCTGCCCCTGCGGCCCCTCCGGCTCCGGCCCCCGCTGCCCCTCCGGCGCCCGCGGCCGCGGCCCCTGTGCCGCCGCCGCCGCCTCCTCCTCCGCTCCCCGACTGGGTCGTGGCGGTGCGAGCCGCGGTGCCTGACGGGGTCTCCCGGGTCCTCGGCGTCCCCGGCGGCGACGGGGACGCCGACGTCGCCACCCTGGAGGTGCCGGCGGAGCAGTGGTTTGCCGTGGTGGCGGCGGTGAAGATGCAGGGTTTCGGGGCCTTCGTCGACATCGCCGGCGTCGACCACCCCGAGCGCTCGCCCCGGTTCGACGTGGTCCTCCACCTGCGCGACGTGCGTGGCGGGCGCCTGGCCCGCTGCCGCACGCAGGTGGGCGAGACGGAGCCCCTGGCCTCCCTGGAGCCGCTCTTCGCGGGGGCCGGGTGGCCGGAGCGCGAGGTGTTCGACCTGCTCGGTGTGCGCTTCAGCGGCAACGCGGATTTGCGGCGGCTCCTGCTGCCGGACGACTGGGAAGGGTATCCGCTTCGCCGCGACTACCCCCTGACCGGGCCGCGTGCGCTGAACCCGGACGGGCGATACGCGATGTAGCGGCTCGCGCGTCCGGCACCCTGGCCCGCTGGCGTCGGTCAGCCAGGGCGGCTCTGCAAAGGTCGCGCCGCAGGGCGCGCTCGGAGCCGAAGGCCTTGGGGGACTCGGGCCGCCGGAGCAGTGGCCTCGCCAAAGAGGGCTTTCGCGGCGGCCACCCAGGGCCACCGCTGCCGAACCAGAGCTTCCCGGAGAGCGACGGGAAACCGTCGCATCCCGAGGCGGCCGCCGCGGACGGCAGCGGCGGGATGCGTCCCCTCTGGAGGCGCCCGTCGCCTCCCGGTCGCCGGCCCCGGTATCCGCTCCGTTGGCGTCTGGGCCCCGGTCGGTCGGCCGTGCGCCGCCCGGTCGGAGCCCAGGGATGCGCAAGCCGCCGCCGCGGATGGAGCGGCGGCCCCGGAGGTGACTCCCGCTTGGCCGAGACGACGGTGTTGAACATGGGCCCGCAGCACCCCGCCACGCACGGCGTGCTGCGTCTGGTGCTGGAACTCGACGGCGAGACCGTCGTGCACTGCATTCCAGAGATCGGCTACCTGCACACGGGGATCGAGAAGAACGCCGAGCACCACACCTGGCAGCAGGCCGTCACCGACACCGATCGGATGGACTACCTCTCGCCGCTGATGAACAACCTCGGCTTCTGCCTGGCCGCCGAGCGCCTGCTGGGGATCGAGGTGCCGGACCGCTGCCAGTACATCCGGGTGCTGATGGTCGAACTGTCGCGCATCGCCTCGCACCTGGTCTGGCTCGGCACCTACGCCCTCGACCTGGGTGCGGTCAGCGTGTACTTCTACGCCTTCCAGGCCCGTGAGGCCATCCTCGACATGTACGAGACCGTGTCCGGCGCGCGCATGAACCTGTCCTACATCCGGGTGGGCGGCCTGCAGTACGACATCCCGCCGCAACTCCCGGCGATGGTCGATCGGTTCCTGCAGGAGTTGCCGCGCTGGATGCACGACTTCCGCGCCCTGCTCGACGACAACCCCATCTTCGTCGGCCGCACGCGCGGCATCGGCCTGATGGACGCGCAGCAGTGCATGAACTTCGGCGTCAGCGGTCCCTCGCTGCGCGCCGCCGGGGTGGCCCACGACCTGAGAAAGAGCGCGCCGTACAGCGGCTATGAGAAGTTCGAGTTCGACGTGCCGACGCGGACCGAGGGCGACTGCTACGCGCGCTACGAGGTGCGCCTCCTGGAGATCGACCAGAGCGCGCGGATCGTGCGCCAGGCCATCGACGGCATGCCCTCCGGACCGTGGCGCAACGAGGACCGGAAGATCACCCTACCGCCGCGCGAGGAACTGAAGACCTCGATGGAATCGCTGATCCACCACTTCAAGCTCGCCAGCCAGGGTTTCAAGGTCCCCGCGGGCGAGGTCTACCAGGGCATCGAGAGCCCCCGCGGGGAATTGGGCTTCTTCGTCGCCAGCGACGGGGGCACGCATCCCTACCGGATGCACGTGCGGGCCCCCTCGTACTACAACACGCAGGCCCTGAAGCACATGCTCCGGAGCCTGCTGGTCGCCGACGCGGTCGCCGCCGTCGGCAGCCTCGACATGATCATGGGGGAGGTGGACCGCTGATGTCGTGGGATGCGCGGGCCGCCGACGCCGTCATCGCCAAGTACCCCTCCTCGCGTTCCGCGATCCTGCCGCTCCTCTGGCTCGGCCAGAACAGCGACGGCCACATCACACCGGAGACGGTGGAGCACGTGGCGGAGCGGCTGGGGCTCACGATTAACGATGTGGAGTCGGTGCTTTCCTTTTACACGATGTTCCGCCGCACACCCGCGGCGCGCTGCCGGCTGCAGGTGTGCCGGAGCCTCGCCTGCGCGATGAAGGGCGCCGGGGAGATCCTGGAGCACATTCGAGCCGCGACAGGCGTCGCGGCGGGGGAGCAATCCCCGGATGGCGGCTTCAGCGTCGAGGTGGTGGAGTGCATCGCGGCGTGCGACCACGCCCCGGCGTATCTCTTCAACGAGCGGATGGACGGGCCCCTCTCCCCTGAGCAGGCGCTCCGCCTGATCAGGGGAGAGGGGAAAGGGGAGGACGCTAAATGATCAGGCGCATCCTCACCGAAGGCGTCGATGAATTCGACATGACGCGGTTGGACGTGTACCGGGCGCGGGGGGGCTATGAGGGGCTGACCAAAGCCCTCAAGACGATGTCCCCCGACGACGTGTTCAATGAGGTCAAGACCAGCGGCCTCCGGGGGCGCGGCGGCGCGGGAGTGGCCGCCTCTTTCAAGTGGGGCACCCTGCCCAACGACGGCAGGCCGCGTTACCTGATTCTCAACGGCGACGAGAGCGAGCCCGGGTCGTTCTCCGGGCGCATGCTGATCCAGAAGAACCCGCACATGATCATCGAGGGCGCCCTGCTGTCCGCGTACGCCTGCAAGATGGCGAAGGTCTTCATCTACCTCCGCGGGGAGTTCTACGAGGGCGCGGAAATCATGACGCGGGCCGTGGAAGAGGCGCGTGCGGCGGGCTTCATCGGCGACCACATCCTGGGCACGGACTTCAGCCAGGAGATCGTGGTGCACCGCGGCGCCGGCGCCTACATCTGCGGCGAGGAAACCGCGATCATGGAGTCTCTGGAGGGGCGGCGGGGGCACCCGCGCAACAAGCCACCCTTTCCGACGGCGGCCGGGCTTTACGGCATGCCGACCGTCATCAACAACGTCGAGACGATCGCCAACGTCGCGCCCATCGTGGCCCACGGCGGCTCCTGGTTTGCGGCCATCGGTCCGGAGAAGTCCCCCGGCACCAAGATCTGTTCGGTCTCCGGCCGCGTGCGGCGCCCCGGCAACTACGAGATCGAGATGGGCACGCCGCTCCGGGAACTGATCGAGGAGCACGCCGGCGGCCTGGAGCCCGGGCACCCGTTGAAGTTCATCCTGCCCGCGGGGGCGAGTTCGGCGCTCATCCAGCCCAAGAACCTGGACGTGTCGCTGGACTACGACTCCCTGGGGGCCATCCGTTCCATGCTCGGTTCCGCCGGCATGCTGGTCTGCGACGACCGCGACTGCGCGGTGCACGTCGCCTACCTCGGCGCCCGCTTCTACCACCACGAGTCCTGCGGCAAGTGCACACCGTGCCGCGAGGGGACGGGCTGGACCGAGCGCGTGCTGCACCGCATGGAGTACGGCGAAGGGCGGACGGGCGACACCAAGCGCCTGGATGAGCTCTGCCGGGGCATCGGCGGCCGCAAGTGCCTCTGTCTCCTCGGCGACTTCTCCGTCACCTACCTGCAGTCGGCCCTGGCCAACTTCCGCGACGAGTTCGAGGCGCATGAGCACGGCGGGCCGTGCCCGGTCACCGCCGCCCTGGAGGTGTCCGTCCGATGAGCAGCAATCCCCCGGCGCAGGGTTCGGCGCCGGGTCAGCCCGGGGCACCTAAGACGGAGGGTCAGCGTCCTGCGGCGCCCGCTGGCGCCGCGCCCGCCTCACCTCCGCTTGCGGAGGGTCAGCGTCCTGCGGCGCCCGCCGGCGCCGCGCCCGCCTCACCTCCGCCTCCGCCTCCGCCTCCGCCCGCGACGGTGAGTTGCACGATCGACGGCAAGCCGTACACCTTCCCGCGCGGGACGCTGATCGTCAACGCCGTGCGCGAGGTGGGCCGCCCGATCCCGTATTACTGCTACCACCCCAAGCTCGCGCCCGTCGGCGCCTGCCGGGTGTGCATGGTGTCGGTCCTGGGCGCCCCGCTGACCCGGCCGGGCATGGGGGCGATCGTCACCACGGGGTGCACCACCCCGGTGTTCGAGGGGCTGCAGATCGAGACGATGTCCGAACCGGCCAAGCTGGCCCGCAAGCAGGTGCTGCAGTTCCTGCTGATCAATCACCCGCTCGACTGTCCCGTCTGTGACAAGGGCGGCGAGTGCGACCTGCAGGACTTCACGCTCGGCTACGGGCCGGGCGTCAGCGAGTTCGCCGAGCGCAAGATCCTCCGGCGCAAGGCGGACGACCTCGGGCCGTTCCTGGTGCTCGACCAGGAGCGCTGCATCATGTGCCAGCGCTGCGTGCGCTACGAGAACGAGGTGACGGGCGAGCAGAACCTCGTGCTGAAGGAGCGGGGCGACCGCACGGTCATCGACACCGGCCGCGGGGAGCCCTACCCCGGCTACTTCTCGGGCAACAACACCGAGCTCTGCCCGGTGGGCGCCCTGACCAGCCGGACCTACCGCTTCAAGGCGCGCCCCTGGGACGTCCGCCCGGTGCCGACCGTCTGCCAGGGGTGCGCCGTGGGCTGCAACGCGACGGTGAACCTGCGCAGCGACCGGATCGTGCGCCTGCTGCTGCGGGACAACCCGCAGATCGACGGCGGGTGGCTCTGTGACCGAGGCCGGTACGGCTTCGGCCACACGACGGCTGCGGAGCGCCTCACCGCCCCGATGGTGAAGCGCAACGGCGAACTGGTGCCCGTCTCCTGGGAGGAGGCCGTTTCCGCCGCGGCGCGCGGCCTCAGGCAGGGCGCCGCCGTCTTGGGCGGCGCAAGGTTGACGGATGAGGAGGCCCTCCTGCTCAGCCAGTTGACCCGGGTCGCGCTAAGGACCAACGACGTCGACTGGCGCGTGGGGTATCAGACCTTCGCCGCCCCGGAGGCCGCCGGTTTCCAGGGGGCGCAGATCGCCGACATCGACACGGCGGACCTGGTGCTGCTCTGCGATACCTCGCTGCTGGAAGAGGCCCCGGTGGTCGAGATCCGGCTCCGCCGCGCCGCCGGCCGGAAGGCGGCGGTCATCGACCTCGGCCCCGTGCAGAACTTCACCCGCGGCAAGAGCCGGCGCATCGCCTGTGCGCCAGAGGACCTGCCGCACCGCATCGCGGAGTTGGCCGACGAGTTCGGAAAGGCCGCCGCGCCCCTGGTGATCTGGAACGGGCGAGGCGGCGAACCCGTGGCGGAGGCGCTGCGCCGGCTCGGCGCCCGGCTGCTGGTCCCCGGCGAGTTCAACAACGCCCGCGGGGCGGAAATCGCCGGGCTCGTCCCCGATGCCCTGCCGGGATACCACGGACTGACGGAGGCGGCGACCCTCGCCCGGGCCTGGGGGGGCAAGGTGCCCTCCGCGGCCGGGCGGGATACCGCCGCCATCCTCGCCGCGGCGGGCGATGCGGTCCACGCGCTCTACCTGGTGGGCGCCAATCCGCTGCGGACGTTCCCCGACGGCGCCCTGGCGGCGGCCGCCCTCGACAGGGTCGGTTTCCTCGTGGTGCAGGACCTCTTCCTGACCGAGGCCGCGCAGCGGGCCGACGTCGTGCTCCCCGCGCTGGGGCCCCTGGAGAAGGAGGGCCACGTGACGAACATGGGCGGCGTGCGCCAGGCGGTGCGGCGGGTCGTCGCCGGTCCGTCCGGGCCGAAGGCCGACGGAGAGATCTTCCGCCTGCTGGCCACGGCCTTGGGGGTCACCCTGGCCGACGCCCCGGCGGAGGCGTCCAGCGAACCCGTGCGGCTGCGTCTGCCCGCCGGTCCGGTGGCGGAGGCGGGCGGCGAGGGACTGCGCGTCCTGGTGCGCCCGCTGCTGTATGCCGGCGGCGGAACGGCCGCACACGACCCGAACTTCGAGCCCGTGCGCGGGGGGACGGTGGTGCGGCTGCATCCTGAGGATGCCGCGGAACTGGGCCTGGGGGATGGGGCGGCGGTGCATGTGGGCAGCGGTGCGGTGGCGCTCCGGGCGGTGGTGCGTTGTGACGCCGACGTCGTCCGCGGTGACGCGGTGCTGGCCGCGCACGGGACCGGGGTCAACCGCCTCGGCCCGCGCGCGCGCGTGGCGCCCGCACCGGCCGAGGCGGTGGTGACTGCCCGATGAGCGGCATGTCCTTCGGCTACGTCCTGGTGCGCTCGGTCATCCTGGTCCTGTTGCTGATGGGCGCCTTCGCCTACTTCATGGTGGTGGAGCGGAAGGTCATCGGCTACTTCCAACTGCGCTGGGGCCCGGTGCGCGTCGGGCCGTGGGGGCTACTCCAACCGATCGCCGACGCGCTCAAGATGGTCGCCAAAGAGGACACCACGCCGGCGACGGCGGACAGCTTCGTCTTCCACCTCGCCCCGGCGATCTCGCTGTTTGTGGCCCTCGGCGCCTTTGCGGTGATCCCGCTCGGGCCGACGCTGCACTTCGGGTCGTTCTCGCTGCCGCTCTCGATCAGCGACCCCGGTTCCGGGTTGCTCTTCGTGCTGGCGATCGCATCGCTCGGCGTCTACGGCGTGAGCCTCGGGGGGTGGGCGAGCCAGAGCAAGTACTCCCTGATCGGGAGCCTGCGGGCGTCCGCCCAGATGGTGAGCTATGAACTGGCCCTGGGGATGGCGGTCATCTCGACGGTCGTCCTGACCGGGAGCCTCGACCTGACCAAGATCGTCGGCCTGCAGTCCCATGTCTGGACCGTGGTCCCGGACATTCTGGGCTTCGTCATCTTCCTGATCTGCTCGGTGGCCGAGACCAACCGGGCCCCGTTCGACCTCGCGGAGGCGGAGGGAGAACTCGTCGCCGGCTTCCATACCGAGTATTCGGGCTTCCGCTTCGCGAACTTCGTCATGGCCGAATACATCAACATGTTCACCATGGCCGCGCTCGGGTCGCTCCTCTTCCTGGGCGGCTGGAACGGCCCCTTCGGCCCCTCGGCCTGGTGGCTGCTGATCAAGATGGCCGTCTACCTCTTCTTCTTCATCTGGCTGCGCGCCACGTTCCCCCGCATCCGCTACGACCGGCTGATGAACTTCGGCTGGAAGGTGCTCGTGCCGTTGGCCTTCTTGAACCTGATCTGGATCTCGGTCTTCGTGGCCCTCGGGGGGTGGCGCTGATGGGCGGGCTGGAGCGCGTCTGGGCCCTGGGCAAGGGGCTCGGCACGACCTTCGGATACCTCTTCAAGCCCCGTGTGACGGTGGACTACCCGGAGAAGGAGCGCCCGGTGGCGGAGCGCTTCCGCGGGCTGCACATCCTCGACCGCGAGGACGGCGGGCTCGAGAAGTGCGTCGGCTGCGAACTCTGCCAGGCCGCCTGCCCGGCCCACTGCATCACGGTCGAGGCCGCGGAGAACGCGCCCGATGCGCCCAATTCGCCGGGGGAGCGCTACGCCTGGCGCTACGAGATCGACCTGCTGCGCTGCATCTTCTGCGGCTTCTGCGAGGAGGCGTGCCCGACGGGCGCCATCCAGTTGACGCCGCGGCACGACCTCGTCGGCTTCAGCCGAAGCGAGTTCGAGGTCGACAAGCGCTGGCTGACCGTTCCGGATCCGCGCCGCGTCGCGCCTGCCGATGCGCCGGCCGCGGGCCGGGCGCCGGGGGGGCCGATGGCCGGATGATCACCTTTTTCGTTGTCGCCGCGGCCGCCGTGGCCGCCGGGATCGGGGTGATCGCCGCGAGGAACGCCGTCCACAGCGTCCTCTGGCTGGTGGTGCACCTCTGCAGCCTGGCCGTGCTCTACATGACCCTGCACGCCGAGTTCCTCGGCCTGGTGCAGATCCTGCTCTACGCCGGCGCCGTGATGATCCTCTTCCTGTTCGTGCTGAGCCTGCTGTCGGCGCGGAGCGCGCCCAGCACCGCGGTCGGGGAGGCGCTGCGCGGGCAGACGGGCCTCGCCTTCGCCGCCGCCGCGGCGGTGGCCGCCCTAGTGCTGGTCGGCGCCGTCGTCGGCAACATCGCCCCGGCGGCGTCGAGCGCGCCGATCGCGGCCGCCACCTCCTCTGCCGCCTTCGGGAGCGTCGCCGCGTTCGGACAGGTCCTCTTCGGCCCGTACCTGCTGCCGTTCGAGGCGACCGCGCTGGCCCTGTTGACGGCCATCGTCGGGGCCGTGGCCCTGAGCGCGGGACACGACGAGGCGGTGCGCCACGGCCTCCTGGCCGAGGCGGCGGGGGAGCCCGCCGACGGCGTTCCCATCGATGTCAGCCACGCCGCGCCGGCGGAGCCCGTGGCGACGGGAGGAAAACGCTGATGCCCGTCGGGTTGCCCTTCTATCTCGGCCTCAGCGCCGTGCTGTTTGTGATCGGGGGCCTGGGGCTGCTCCTGCGCCGGGATCCGCTGGTCATGGTCATGGCCATCGAACTGATGTGGAACGCGGCCAACCTGGCCTTTGTCGCCGCCGCGCGGCATTACGGGGACATGGGGGGCCAGGTGTTCGTCTTCGTGGTGATCACCGTGGCGGCGGCCGACGTGGCCATCGGCCTCGCCCTGACGGTGCTGCTGGGGCGGACGCGCGGGACGCTGGACGCCGATCGGCTGAAGTGGCTGCGGGGGTAGGGGGCGGCCCGGACGCCCCCTACCCCCGCGGTTCCGGTCTCCCGTTTTGCGGCGGTGGCCTTCCGGCCCTCGCCGAAGGAGGTGCAGGGACATCTCGACCGTTGGGCTTTTCGCGCTGATCACCCTGCTCTTGCCCCTGGCCGGGGCGCTTGTGCTTTCGCTCCTGCGCCTGCCCCGGGCCGCGCAGGGGCTGATAGGCGCCGGCAGCATCCTGCTGGCCTTTCTCTCGGGCCTGGCCATGGTCTTCTCCGGGGGCGGGGCGGGGTCTTATCCCTTTGCCGCCAACGGTGCCCTGAGCGGCGCGGGTGTCGACTTCCATCTCGCCACCTGGGCGGCGGCGGGGTCCCTCCGCATCCCGCTCGGCCTGTGGGTGGACGGGCTCTCCGCCGTGTTCGTACTGGTGATCACCGGCGTCGGCTTCCTCATCCACGTGTACTCGCTGGGCTACATGGCCGGTGAGACGGATGCGGACTACGGCCGCTTCTTCGCCAGCATGAACGTGTTCGTGGCCGCCATGCTGCTGCTGGTGCTGGCCGACAGCTTCCCCGTGCTCCTCATGGGGTGGGCGGGTGTCGGCTTCGCTTCCTACCTCTTGATCGGCTTCTGGTACACGCGGCCCGAGGCCGTCGTCGCCGCCCGCAAGGCCTTCGTGCTCAACACGGTGGGGGACGTGGCCCTGATCCTGGCCATCGCCCTGATGGCCGCCAACCTCGGGACGGTGGACTTCGCCGGGGTGCTCGGCAAGGGGGGCGTGGCCGCGCTGGCGGCCCACCCGGGTGCCGACACCTGGATCGGGCTGCTCCTGTTCGTCGCGGCGGCGGCCAAGTCGGCGCAGCTGCCGCTGCAGTCCTGGCTCTCCGACGCGATGGAGGGCCCCACCCCGGTCAGCGCCCTGATCCACGCCGCCACGATGGTCACGGCCGGCGTGTACCTCATCGCCCGCACGCATGCGGTCTACGCGGCCAGCCCGACCGCCGCCGCCTGGGCGGGCGACCTCGGCGCGCTGACGGCCTTCGCCGCGGCCACCGTCGGGGTGTTCTCGTACGACATCAAGCGCCTGCTGGCGTACTCCACGATGAGCCAGATCGGCTACATGATCTCGGGTGTCGCCTTCGGCGCCATCGCCGCCGGGGTCAGCCACGTGGTGACGCACGCCCTCTTCAAGGCGCTGCTCTTCATGGCGGTCGGCCTCGTGATGCACGCGGTCGGAGACGAGCGTGACATGCGCCGCTACGGCGGCCTGGCCAAGCGCCTGCCACTCGCCCGCTGGGGCTTTCTCGCCGGCGCCCTGGCCCTCGCCGGCATCCCGCCCTTTGCGGGCTTCTGGAGTAAGGACGCCGTCATGGGCGGCCTCCTGCACGGGGGCGACATCTTCGCCTACGTGCTCCTGGCGCTGGCCGCCCTGCTCACGCCGTTCTACATCTTCCGCGCCTACTACCTCACCTTCGCCGGGGAGTACCGCGGCGCCGGGGACGTCCATCCCCACGGCGCCACCTCGCTGCAGTGGCCGACCGCCCTCCTGGCGGTGCTGGCCGTGGTCGGCGGGATCTTCGCCGTCCTGCTGCAGTCCGGGTGGGGAACCGGCATCGACGTCACCAGCATGGCGATCTCCACCGTGCTGGCCCTGATCGGCTGGGGCGCGGCTTGGTCCATCTACCGCGGCGGCGACATCCGGGCCGACGCCTGGACCGCGGGTGCCTTCGGGGACGCCGTGCGGGCGGAATACGGCTGGGAGGCGCTGTGGCAGGGCGTCCTGGTGCGCCCGACCCACGGCCTCGCGACCTGGTTCCTGGCCGGCTGGGAGGGGCGCGCTTGGCCGGCGGCCCAATCCGCCCTGGCCGCGGGCGCCTCGGCCCTGGGGCGCGGGCTGTCGCTTTGGCAGTCGGGTCTGGTGCGGCGGTACGCCCTGTCGATGTTCTGTGGCGCCGCCCTGGTCTTGGTCTGGGCTTTGGTGAGGTAGGCAGGGCGCGGGTCCGGCCGCGCCCTGCCTACCTCAGGCTCCGGTGGCCGAGGCAGAGTCCGCTGCAAAAGTCCTCTTTTGCGGCGGACTCGGGCTCCGGTCCCTTGTCCCCCAAGGGCTTCGAGATCGGGGTCGGTGCCGAAACCGACTTTGGCAGCGCCGTCCTAGGTGGCCGATGCAAAAGTCCTCTTTTGCGAGGCCACTGCCCCGAAGGCCCCTGTCCCCCAGGGCTTTCAGGCTCGGGTCCGACGCCGGAATCGACTTTGGCAGCGCCGTCCTAGGGACTTGGCTCCGATGCCGGGCCGTCGTCCGGGCGCGGCTTCGGCTGGATCCGTCCCGGCTCCCGGCCCCCAGGTCCCTCCGCCCCCGGTCCCCGGGTCCCTCCGGGCGCGTGGCCCCTCCGCCCCAGGTCCCTCCGGGCGCGATGCGCCCTCCGGCCCGGCCCTCCGCGATCCGGCCCCAATTGGGGGGTTCCCTGCGGTGTTGACGCTCCTCTGGGCCCTACCGGTCGCCGGTGCTCTGGCGATCGCGCTCCTCGGCAGGCGGTTGGCCTGGCTCGGGCCGCTGGCCGCGGCCGTCGCCCTCGCGATCGCGCTGGGGCTGTGGCCTCAGGCCGGGACCCTGTCGGCCTCCACGCCGTGGTTCCAGGGCGCCTACGGGGCCTCGGTCACGTACGCCCTCGGCCTCTCGGGGCTCAGCCTGCTCCTGGTGGCGCTGACGCTGCTGCTCACCGCGCTCTGCGGTCTCGCCGGCCTCCGCTACGGCGGCGCGTTCGTGGCCTGGCTGACCCTGCTCGGCGGCGCGGCCGCGGGGATGTTCCTCGCCCGCGACCTGGTGCTGTTCTATGTCTTCTGGGAACTCATGCTCATCCCGGCCTACTTCCTCCTGGTCGGCTTCGGCGGCCCGGGCCGCCGTGCCGCCGCCTGGAAGTTCCTCCTCTACAACATCGGCGGCAGCGTGGCCCTGCTGGTCGGCATCGCGGCCCTGGTGGCCTTCCATGCGTCGATGCCGGGGGTGGGCGTGGGTGTGGCCGGCGCCTCGGCCGTCCCCGCGGCGGCCGTCGTGCCGATCGCGCTGGCCCTGGCCATCGCGTTTGCGGTCAAGACGCCCATCTGGCCGCTCCACGGCTGGGTGGCCGACACCTATGCCGAACTGCCGGCACCGGCCGCCGCCCTGGTGGGCGCGGTGCAAAGCAAGGCCGGCCTCTACGGCATGCTGGCGATACTGATGCCCCTACTGCCGGGCGGCATGGCCCGGCTGGCGCCCTGGTTCATCGCCGCCGGCATCGTCAGCGCCTTGTACGGCGCCTTCTGCGCCCTCGGGGCCCGTGACGCGCGGCGGCTGCTGGCCTACTCCAGCGTCAGCCACCTCGGCCTGATCGCCGCGGCCTTCGCCACGTTGCAGCCGGCCGCGCTGAGCGGCGGGATCCTGCAGATGGTGGCCCACGGCATCTTCACGGCGGGGCTCTTCCTGCTGGTCGGCATGCTGGAGGAGCGCGCCGGCGGCCCCGTCGACATCGGCGCGCTGGGCGGGATCGCCCGCAGCGCCCCGGGCCTGGCGGGTGGCCTGATCCTGCTCGCCATGGCGGCCCTCGGGCTACCGGGTCTGGCCGGGTTCCCCGGCGAACTCCTGATGGTGGTCGGGCTCTACCACTACGACCTGTGGCTCGCCGTGCTCGCGGGCATCGGTCTGGTCGTCGCCGCGGCCTACATGCTGCGACTGATCCAGCTCGTGTTGCACGGACGCCCCGCATCCGACCCCCAGACCCAGCCCCGGGACCTGGGCGGCAGGGAGAAGTGGCTCCTGGCGCCCATCGCGGTCCTGGTCCTCCTCATCGGGATCTGGCCGCGTCCGATCCCGCAACAGTCCTCCGGCGCGGTCGCGGCCATCGAGCAACTGACAGGGGCGCAGCCGTCGGCGGCCTCCGCCGGCTCCGCCCAGGGGGGGAACGGGTAGGTGAGCGCCCTCGGTGGTGCCGCCGCGCCGATCGTGGTCCTGGGTGCCGGCGGTGTCCTGATTCTGCTCCTGGACCTCATCTGGGAGGGGGGGCATGCCCTCCAGCGGGTGGCCGCCTTGGTCGTGCTCGCCCTGGCCGCCGTCGCGGCGGTGGCCGCGCCTGGTTTCGCCAGCGGCTTCGGCGGGGCCGTCCTCGGGGACACGCTGAGCCGGGTGGTCGACCTCCTGGCGGTGGTGGCGGCTGCGGCCGCGGTCGCGTTGCCCCCTGCCTCCGGTTGGGGCAAGCGCTGGTCGGCATACCTGGCGCTGCTGCTGTGGTCGGCGGCCGGCATGGCGGTGGCCGGTGCGGCCGGGAATCTGATCGTCCTCTTCCTCGGCGTCGAGGTGTTGTCGCTCGCCCTGTACGCGTTGGTCGCCTTCGCCGTGGACGACGGCCGCGCGGCGGAGGCCGGCTTCAAATACTTTCTGCTCGGCGGCCTCGGGTCGGCGCTCCTCCTCTACGGCTCCGCCCTCGTCTACGCGAGCGGCGGCAGCCTGAGCTTCGCGGCGGCCACGGCGGCGTCCGGTCCCTTGGCCGCCATGGGCCTGGTCCTGATCGTCGCCGGCCTCGGCTTCAAGCTCGCGCTGGTGCCGTTCCAACTCTGGACGCCCGACGTCTACGAGGGCGCGGGTACGCCCGTGACCGCCTTCATGTCCGTGGGCACCAAGGCCGCCGCCTTCGCCGGCCTCGCGCGGGTCGCGACCTCGGCGTTCGGGGCGACCGGGGCTTGGGCGGGCACCGTGCTGGTGATCGGCGTCCTCTCCATGTTCGCCGGATACCTCCTGGCCATCGCGCAACCGGGGCTGAAGCGCCTGTTGGCCTTTTCCGGTGTAGCCAACGCCGGCACCCTGGTGCTGGCCCTGCTGGCCCCCGCCGCCTGGCGCCCCGCGGCGTTCGTCTACCTCGTCGCCTACGCCACCGCCTCCCTTGGGGCGTTCGCCGTCGTCTCGGCCGTCGAGGCGGCCGCGGCCTCCCCGGCCGCCCTCCTGGGTGGCGGCACGGCCGCCCGGCCCGACGGGATGGAGAACCTGCGGGGCCTGGCGCGCCGGTATCCCTGGCTGGCCGCGGCCTTCTTCGTCTCGCTGCTCTCGCTGGCCAGCGTCCCGCCGACCGGTGGCTTCGTGGGCAAGCTCCTGCTGCTCCAGGCCCTGGCGGGCGCCGACCATCCCTTCGTCGCCGTTCTGGTCGTGGCCGCCACGGTGGTGGCGCTCTATCCTTATTTCAAACTGGCGGTCGTGTGCCTGCAGCCCGCGGAGGACGGCGGACCCGAGCTGCGGGCGTCGGCCGGCTGGATGGTGGTCGCGGCCGTGGCGGCCATCGCCACGCTTGCTGTCGGCATCTTGCCCGGACCGGTTTTGCACGGCTAGAATAACAGCCAAAATCGGGGGGGGCGGGATGCGGCCCGCCCCCGCACCCCTGACCGACCGGCCGAGCGCCGCGGGGGCGCATCGGGTCGGCATCCGGGGTCCGGTGTCAGGTAGAAGCATGGCGCATCCGACCGCGCCGGCCCCGGCGGCACGGTGGCGGGTGCGCCTCCACGTCCGGTGGGTGCCGGACGGTCTGTGGGGAGAGTGGACGGGTGAAAGCGACGCTGGAGCGGGTTGCGGGCAGCCGCGTGGTGCTGGACGTCGAAGTCCCGCCTGAAGAGATGCAGGCGGACATCCAGGATGCGTACCGCCGCCTCGCGCGGCAGGTGCGCGTACCGGGTTTCCGACCCGGCCGGGCGCCGGCTCAGGTGTTGGAGCGGCTGGTCGGGCGGCCCAGGGTCCTGCAGGAGGCCCTGGATCCCATGGTGACCCGGGCCTATCAGGCGGCGCTGGTCGAGCACGGGATACTCCCGGTCGAGCAGCCGGCCGTCGACGTGCGGACATACGCGGACGGCGAGCCGCTGCACTTCGTGGCCACGGTGACGGTGCGTCCCGAGGTCCGGCTGGCGGATTGGTCCGGCATCGCGGTCGCCCCCGAGCCGGCGGTCGTCGAGGAGGCGGACATCGACCGGGCCCTGGAGGAACTGCGGGAATCCCGGGGCACCTGGGTGCCGAGCGAGGACCCGGCCGCCCAGGGCGACATGGTCATCCTGAAGACCACCGGCAGAGTGGCCGGCGGTCCCAGAGTCGAGGAGCAGCGCGTCGAGGGTGTCCTCGGCGGCGGGCGCGTGCGCCCGGAGATCGAAGCCGCGGCGCTGGGCAAGACGGCCGGCGCCGTCGAAGAACTGGACCTGGTCTTTCCTGCCGACGACCATTCCCGCCAGTTGGCCGGGCGGACGGCGCACGTCCGCGTGGAGGTCCTGGAGGTCAAGCGGCGGGAACGCCCGACCCTCGACGACGCCTTTGCGGCCGAGGTGTCGGAACGGCAGACCCTGGAGGAATTGCGGGCCGACCTGGGCAATACACTACGCCAAGTCGCGGACCTCCGGGCGCTGCAGGCGGCGCTGGATCGGGCCGTCGAGCAGATTGTGGACGCCTCGGAGGTGGACCTGCCCGACATCCTGATCGAGCGGGCCGTGGACAACCTGATGTCGGACATGGACAGGCGGGCGGTTGGCGTGGGGGACAGCCTCCTGTCCCAACTCAGCCGGGCCGGGAACACGCTCGAAGCTCTGCGCACGGGGTTGCGCCCGGGGGCGGAGCGCCGCATCAGGACCCAACTGGTGCTCGACGCCGTGGCGGCCGAGCGGGGACTTTTGGCGACCGAGGCCGAGGTGGAGGCGGAGATCGCCCGGATCGGACGCGAGAACGGCAGCGATCCGGTGGCGTTCCGGCGGATGGCGCTGCAACCGGACAACCGGGCCGCCATCGGCGACGAACTGGGGCGGGGCAAGGCCCTGCGCTACCTGCGCGATGCGACCGTCCGACCCGCTTCGCGCGGTGGACAGGAGGAGGCTGTGGAGGCGCCTGTCGAAGAGGCATCCGCGGGGGTGCAAGCGCCAGCGGGGGTGGGGGACGCAGCCGCACCAGCGGCGTCGCGGCCCGACCCGCAGCTCCCGCTGGCCGCGGCTACGACCCCGGGCACGGGGGAGTACCAACCGCCCGCCGCAATGGAGACGCGGCGAGAGGACCCTCCCGTCGCCTCTTCGGGAAAGGGGATGCAGGAATGACCGCCGCCGCCGCGACCCTCAGCCGCCTGCAGCGGATCCGCCAGCGCATCCACGCCTACATGGTGCCCATGGTCGTGGAGCAGTCGGCCCGTGGTGAGCGCGCCTACGACATCTATTCCCGGTTGCTGAAGGACCGGATCATCTTCCTGGGGTCACCCATCGACGACCAGGTGGCCAATCTGGTCATCGCCCAACTCCTGTTCCTGGAGGGCGAGGATCCGGACCGCGACGTCCAGATCTACGTCAACTCCCCGGGTGGGAGCGTCGATGCCGGGCTCGGGATTTACGACGCGATGCAGTACATCAAGCCGCGGGTCATGACGATCTGCGTGGGCCAGGCGGCGAGCATGGGCTCGGTGCTGCTGTGCGCCGGCACCAAGGGCAAGCGCTACGCCCTGCCCAACTCGCGCATCATGATCCACCAGCCATGGGGCGGGGGCGCCCAGGGCCGGGCCACGGACGTCAAGATCTGGACGGACGAACTCCTCAAGGCCTACGAGAAGATCGCCGAGATCTACGTCACGCACACCGAGCAGCCCAAGGACAAGATCATGGCCGACCTGCAGAAGGACTACTTCATGTCAGCGGAGGAAGCGAAGGCATACGGTATCATCGACGAGATCATGCCTTCGCGTCCCGGAAAAGAGCGGTGAACGCGGCCCGGGGGGGAGGGCGGCCGCGCCGCCGCCCCCGGGCCCGAGTGGTCGCCGTCTCCGTGGGCTGCCGGGGATCATTCCGGATCTGGACCCGGGCGCGGGTGCAGCGCCGACCCTTCCGGGATGGGCCCGCCGCCGGCGCTGCGAGCGTCGCCGTCGGGCCGACCGAGTCGGTGGGGTTAACGACCAACCCAGTGGCCCTCTCTGGTCCCGGCCCGGCCGTCGAGGAGGTCAAGGCGAATGTTCAAGTTCACTGATCCGGAGAAGGGTCCGCTGAAGTGCTCCTTCTGCGGCAAGCATCAGGACCAGGTGAAGAAGCTCATTTCCGGGCCCGGTGTCTACATCTGCGACGAGTGCGTCGAACTCTGCAACGACATCATCGAAGAAGACATCAACGACGACGTCGATCTGAACCTGAAGGACATCCCGAAGCCCCGGGAGATCAAGGAGGTCCTCGACCAGTACGTCATCGGCCAGGAGAAGGCCAAGAAGACGCTGGCCGTGGCCGTCTACAACCACTACAAGCGCGTGAACATGGGCGGCAAGGTCGACGATGTGGAGTTGCAGAAGAGCAACATCCTCATGCTCGGGCCGACCGGCAGCGGCAAGACCCTGCTCGCGCAGACGCTCGCGCGCATCCTCAACGTGCCGTTCGCCATCGCCGACGCCACCTCGCTCACCGAGGCCGGGTACGTCGGCGAGGACGTGGAGAACATCCTGCTGAAGCTGATCCAGGCGGCCGACTACGACATCGAGAAGGCCGAGAAGGGCATCGTGTACATCGACGAGGTCGACAAGATCGCCCGGAAGTCGGAGAACCCCTCCATCACGCGGGACGTCTCCGGCGAGGGCGTCCAGCAGGCCCTGCTGAAGATCCTGGAGGGCACGGTGGCGTCCGTGCCGCCGCAGGGGGGGCGCAAGCACCCCCACCAGGAGTTCATCCAGATCGACACCACGGATATCCTGTTCATCTGCGGCGGGGCGTTCGACGGCCTCGAGAAGATCATCCAGAACCGCATCGGCAAGAAGACGCTCGGGTTCGGCGCCGAACTGGTCAGCCGCCAGAGCGACGCGCAGATCGGCGAGATCCTGAACAAGATCATGCCCGAGGATCTCCTCCGCTTCGGCATGATCCCGGAGTTCGTGGGGCGCCTGCCGGTGACGGCGACGCTGGACGCCCTCGACGAGGCGGCCCTGGTGCGCATCCTCACCGAGCCCAAGAACGCGCTGGTGCGGCAATACCAGAAGTTCTTTCAGATGGACGGCATCCAACTGGAGTTCGAGGACGAGGCCCTGTCGCTGATCGCGCGGGCGGCGATGCAGCGGAAGACGGGCGCCCGCGGGCTGCGGGCGATCATCGAGGAGATCATGCTCGAGGTGATGTTCGACATCCCCTCGCGCACGGACGTCAGTAAGTGCACGGTGACCCGCGATGTCGTCGCCGAGCACAAGGTGCCGGTCCTGGTGGCCCGCAAGCGCAAGAAGGAAGAGCCGGCGTAAAGGCATGGGGGCGGCGAAAGTCCGCTTTCGCCGCCCGCGCGGTCCCCGGCCCCGGGTGATGGCCGTGGGCGCTTCAGGCCGTCACCCGGGCCCATACCGATGACCGGGTGGCCGCCTTCCGGGTGCCGCCGCGCTCCGCCCCCCCGCCCCCGCGTCTACCCCCCACTTCCAGGTGATGCACCCGCCCGCGGTCCAGGCGCGGCGTCAGCCGCCGCTGCGGCCCTTCGCCTCCCCGCCCTCGGCCCGCCCCCCCTCCGATTCCGGCACGCGTTGCCACTCCTGCATGCCGCTCCCAGCGATGCCTGGCATGACCGCGGGCGCCTCCGCGCGGGATGCGGGCCCGGCCGGCTGGCAGGGCACCCTCCCGGCCGCAGCCGCTGGGGAAGGAAGGCGCAAATCCGCCGTCTATCGCGCAGAACGCGAGGAATACTACGGCATACCCCGAGCGCCGCCGAGGAGGCCTCGGGACACCGACGGGCGGCGCTTCGGCACCGCGCGCCGGACCGGTGGGATTTCGGCCCCGTCGGCGGCATCCGCCAGAGGGAGGGGAGCCCGTTGTCGCTGGGCGTCATCCTCACATTTATTCAGGTCGTCTTCGCGGTCGTGATCGGCCTGTACTTCTGGAACCTGCTCAAGACGCAGCAGGGCAGCAAGGTCGCCGTGCAGCGGGAGTCGCGCAAGGAGATGGACCGCATCGCCCGGCTCCGTTCCATCTCCCTGACCGAGCCGCTCTCGGAGCGGACGCGGCCGCGGAGCTTCGCCGAGGTGGTCGGGCAGGCCGACGGCATCCGGGCGCTGCGGGCCGCGCTCTGCGGCCCCAATCCGCAGCACGTGCTCCTGTACGGGCCGCCGGGTGTGGGCAAGACGGCGGCGGCGCGGCTGATCCTGGAGGAGGCCAAGCGCAACAGCCAGTCGCCCTTCCAGAGCGACGCCGTGTTCGTGGAGATCGACGCCACCACGGCCCGCTTCGACGAGCGCGGGATCGCCGATCCCCTGATCGGCTCCGTGCACGACCCGATCTACCAGGGCGCCGGGGCCCTGGGCGTGGCCGGCATCCCGCAGCCGAAGCCCGGCGCGGTCACCAAGGCCCACGGCGGCCTGCTCTTCATCGACGAGATCGGTGAGCTGCACCCGGTGCAGATGAACAAGCTGCTCAAGGTGCTGGAGGACCGCAAGGTCTTCCTGGAGAGCGCCTACTACAACCCCGAGGACCCCACAGTGCCCCGGCACATCAAGGACATCTTCGACCACGGCCTGCCGGCGGACTTCCGCCTGGTCGGCGCCACCACGCGCTCGCCGGAGGAGATCCCCCCGGCCATCCGCTCCCGCTGCCTGGAGGTCTTCTTCCGCCCGCTGCTGCCCGAGGAGGTCGAGCGCATCGCCGCGGGTGCCGTGCGGCGCGTGGGCAAGACCGTCGAGCCGGGCGCGCTCGGGTGCATCCGCCGCTACGCCAAGAGCGGGCGGGAGGCGGTCAACATCATCCAGCTCGCGGCCGGGGTGGCGCAGGCGGAGGGGCGCGGGATCATCCGGACCAAGGACGTGGAGTGGGTCGTCTCCAGCGGGCAGTACTCGCCGCGGGTGATGCCCAGGATCCCGGATCTGCCGCACATCGGGCTCGTCAACGCCCTCGCCGTGGCCGGGCCGAACATCGGCTACCTCCTGGAGGTCGAGGTGCGGGCCACCCCCGCGGAGCCCGGCCGCGGGAGGCTGCAGGTGACCGGGCTGGTCGAGGAGGAGGAGCTGGGCACTCCCGGCCGCACCCTGCGGCGCAAGAGCATGGCGCGCGGATCGCTGGAGAACGTCCTGACGGTACTGCGGGATCACCTGCCGGCCGACTGCCATCCGGCCGACTTCGACCTGCACCTCAACTTCCCCGGGGGCACGCCGGTCGACGGCCCGTCCGCCGGGGTGAGCATGGCGGTCGCCATCTACTCGGCACTGATGCGCATCCCCGTCGACAACACCGTGGCGCTCACCGGCGAGATGTCCATCCGCGGCCTGGTGCGCCCGGTCGGCGGTACCCCGGCGAAGGTGGAGGCGGCGCGCCAGGCGGGTGTGCGCCGGGTGCTGATCCCGCAGGAGAACTGGCAGGAGATGTTCGCCGATATGGAGGGCATCGAGGTCGTGCCCATCGCCGATTTCGGGCAGGCCCTCACCCATGCGCTCGCCTGGCCGAGCGGCGCGCAGGTGCCGCCCCGGCGGATCGCCGAGGCGGTCCGGCCCTCCCTCCCCGCCGCTGTTCCCATGCCGGTGGCCGCCGCGGAAGCCGCGGAGGCGGAGTCCGTGCCGTTGCCCGCGCCGCAGCCGGTCACCGTGGCCGGGACGGTGCCCGGGGCGTCGTTCTGAGGAGGGGCCGGCGAAAGCACTTTCGCCGGCCCAGGCCCCGGCCCCAGGCCCCGGCCCCAGGCCCCGGCCCCGGGCCCCGGCCCCAGGCCCCGGCCCCAGGCCCCGGCCCCAGGCCCCGGCCCCAGGCCCCGGCCCCAGGCCCCGGCCCCAGGCCCCGGCCCCAGGCCCCGGCCCAGGCCCCCGAACCCGGCCCCGGCCCCCGGCCCCCGTCCCGGGC
>Ga0080006_1260276_pt1 | contig 23708 bp, 20 predicted proteins | sample RS3BMetagenome_FD_69209 | JGI IMG/M metagenome (GOLD analysis project Ga0080006, IMG submission 69209) | Ferric oxide microbial mat and aquatic microbial communities from Rainbow Spring, Yellowstone National Park, USA - RS3B (SPADES... ...
CCTGAGCTCATGGAGGCATTCCATGACCAAGCAGCTAGATTTGGTACAACATATGTCACTCGACGAGCTACCAGAGTGAACTTGCAGTCATGGCCATTTGAGGTCTGGGTCAACGATGAAGCTGGACCCCCTGACTATACAGCCAAGGTTTTAATCGTAGCTACTGGTGCGCGTGCGCTGATGCTAGGACTAGAGAACGAGGCTCGACTCATTGGCCATGGAGTATCCACGTGTGCTACTTGCGATGGGTTCTTCTTCCGCGACCAAAACATCGCCGTTGTGGGTGGAGGAGACTCTGCGCTTGAAGAAGCAATATTCCTGACAAAATTTGCCAAGCAAGTGACCATCATCCATCGACGTGATGAACTAAGGGCTTCTCGCATCATGCAAGACCGTGCCTTTGCTAATCAGAAAATTAATTTCCAGTGGAACTCTGTGGTTGTAGATGTTTTAGGTGATAATAAAGTAAGTGGGCTCTTGATAAAAAATGTTAAAACTGGAGAGGTAACCAATCTTGACGTTACGGGACTTTTTGTCGCCATTGGTCATGCCCCGAACAGTTCATTGTTCGAGGGGCAACTGGAACTAACCCCCACAGGATATATAAAAACATTTTCAGGAACCTCTACGAGCGTACCGGGTGTGTTTGCCTGTGGTGACGTTCAAGATGCCGATTATCGACAAGCAATTACAGCCGCTGGTTCTGGCTGCATGGCTGCAATTGACGCTGAACGTTGGTTATCTGCACGTGAGCATCATGACGGTAAACACTAAGAGCAAGCAATTCAAAGCGGCAGTTGCTAAGCGGCAGTTGCTAATAAGAACACATACTTGCCTCACTAACTAAACTAAATAAGATTAATGTATGTATAGCAAAACTACCTGTTGTGAGTAGGTATTGTTCGCTTGCACCCAGTAAGTCCAGTAAGTAAATAGAGCTGAAGGTATGTCCTATGAGCCATCCATTTCTTGAATTAACTGATAACATATTTGACGAACAAATTTTGTCAGCTGAGTTACCTATTCTCGTTGACTTTTGGGCGGAGTGGTGCGGACCATGCAAAATGATGGAGCCTACTTTACGGGAGATTTCCATAGAGTTAGCGGATCGACTCCGAGTAGCGAAAGTGAACGTAGACGACAGCTTGAGAACGGCACAGCGTTACCAAGTGATGAGTATCCCGACACTAATTCTATTTTCCCAGGGAGAACCACTCGTCCGAATAGTGGGAGCGAGGTCGAAGTCCTCTATACTCAACGATATCATTCCACATCTTTGAGTGGTTTACCTTTAACGATAGGGAATCAGGGCGAAGATGTCCTGGACCTTCAACAAAGATTGTCCAAACTTGGTTATGACATCACCAGCGATCCTCCTGGGTATTTTGGAAGCGCTACTTTACGTTCAGTTCGTGCATTCCAAGATGCACGCAAACTTCGTGTAGATGGAATTTGCGGTCCTCAAACATGGCAATCACTAGTTGAAGCTGGATACCGTCTTGGTGATCGTTTGCTCTACAGGCGAACACCCATGCTCCGCGGCGATGATGTTGCCGAATTGCAGCGTCGTTTAGGATCGTTGGGGTTCGATGCTGGCCGAATAGACGGAATCTTCGGTGATCGCACGGCTGCTGCTTTAGCAGAATTCCAAAACAATGTTGGACTACCAGCCGATGCCATCTTTGGAAGAGAGACCTACAACGAGTTGGTCCGCTTGCAGTTGCGCAAGGAGCACAAGGATAAAGAGATAGTGCGGACCGTAAAAGATTTCGAACTCCTACATCAGCCTCGCTCCTCATTGAACGGATATCCTGTTGCCATCAGCGAAGAGGGTGGATTGGGAGTCTTGGTAGCAGCAATGCGCAGGCGCCTACAGTCCGAAGGCGCTAACGTCATAACATTGAGCCATCCTGACAGCTCTGAGATAGCTCAAAGGGCCAACTTGGCAAACGTTTCTGTGCTCATTGGCTTTCGCCTGGACTCTGACAACCAACTCTGCCGGACTGCCTTTTACTCAGGATATCAATATGAATCTACACTCGGTCGTCATTTGGCAGAATTGGCTCAAAAATTGCTCGTATCAAACCTCAACTTCATTGATGCAACTACAATTGGCATGTGCGTTCCTCTTCTGCGTGAAACATCCATGCCGGCCATTATCTGCGAGATAGGTCCGACTTCTATAGTAGTTCAACAACCAGCTCGGATAGCAGATGCAATTGTACAGGCACTAAACATCTGGGTAAGTAGCACTTGGAGCTGAGATTTAGACACTAAAAGTGCTGCTTGAATCACTATCTGTTGTAATAGTCAATATATATCTACGACTCTTAACTTGAACCGAATATAAAGTAATTCACAACATCATGCACAGGTTGTGGATTATTATAGAGATAGAAATATACTAAACAAATAGGTTATTTGAACTCCTATCGACTAGTTGTATGTAATCTATCATTGAAATCGCTTTACTGAAGTTATAAGCAATTTAACCTATACTCACGTCATCATTGAGAAACACTAAACGACATAGAGGTAATTAAGTAGAATATTTAATTAATATAGATATTTTTATTTTTATAACTAATACTCTTACTAGCTAAACACTCAACCATCCTTCAGCTCACTCAGAGAGCACCTTCCACCTGTAAGCTATAGACGTATCTCCTTACCTTTACAGAGGAGACTTGTGCGCCCATCTGTAGTACGGAGTTACTGGCATCATTGATCTCGTGCTACACGACCACCTGGCCTGGCCCTGGTGCATTCAGTGGGGAGTTGATGCACAAAAAGATTAATATGTGGTGCGATCTGCAAGAATTGTCGTGTATATTCGCTCTAGATCTTCTAAATCATAAAACTCTATTATAATTTTGCCTCGCTTTTGACCCGCTTCTACATGGACACGGGTATTCAATAACCTTTCAAGCAACTGTTCTAGCTCTATGAACCCAGCCTGTTCATTTTTATTTGGAGAGATATCAAATGATTCTTCAGTGGCAAAATGCGCGTCGAGTGATTGATCCGATAAATTGTCCTTATCGACTTCAGAAACTATCAGCTCATCGACAGCAATTGAAGCTGCACTCTCTTCGGTTGATGCAAGTGCTTCTAATTGCTGATCTTGTATTTCTGCATCAACCATTGCAATGTTGAGTTCTTGACTCAGTTTTTGGTTGGATGTTTCCTTTGCTCTTACTGCTTCCTCTGTTGCACGGACACTCCATCCCTCACGAGCTATTCTAACTGCTAATTCTTCTTGAAAAGCACGATCGGGAGTACTAAGCAGGGCACGTGCATGTCCTGCCGATATTACTCCCTCTGCTAGGAGGCGTTGTACACCAGCGGGAAGTTGTAATAGTCTGAGTGTGTTAGTTATGGTAGCTCGACCTTTACCGACTTGTCTGGCAACTTCTTCATGGGTCAATCCAAATTCTTCGATAAGTTGTTGGTAGGCCGCTGCTTCTTCCAAGGGAGATAAATTCTCTCTATGTATATTCTCTATTAGTGCTCGTTGTAGACTCCCCATATCAGAGGTGTCTTCAACCAACACTGGAATGCTCTGTAGTCCTGCGCGGCGAGCAGCTCTCCATCGACGCTCACCTGCAATTAACTCATACTCTGTATCGTTAATTGCCCTAACCAATACGGGTTGTAGTAACCCAACCTCTCTTATGGAATTCACAAGAGAAAGTAGAGCCTCTTCATCGAATGATCTTCGAGGCTGTAAAGGGTTGGGTTTAATTGCTGATATTGGCACCTCTCGAAAACTATTTTCAGCAGTGTTTGTGATATCTCTTGGTATTAGTGCATCAAGACCCCTGCCTAGTCCTCCTCGCCGTGCCATTACTCACCTCCTTTGCTAATTCGCGGTAGGCCAATGACCCACGTGACATTGGGTCAAAAACAACGATTGGCTGACCATATGAAGGTGCCTCAGAAAGTCTAATGTTTCTTGGAATAATAGCGTTACAAACTAAACTGCCAAAATGTTCTCTGACATCTTTGACAACCTGTTCAGCCAATTTAGTTCTTGCATCATACATGGTTAAGACAATTGTCGACACCTCTAAATCAGGGTTCAAATTAGCTTTAACTAAATTGACATTTCGAAGTAGTTGGCCAAGGCCTTCCAATGCATAGTATTCGCATTGGATCGGCACCAGAACCTCTGTAGCCGCTGCTAACCCATTAACTGTAATTAAGCCTAATGAAGGTGGACAATCAATAAATATATAGTCAAAATCATCTTTTACATCATCGATAGCTTTTCTAAGGCGGAGTTCTCGGCTAAAGACAGGGACCAATTCAATATCAGCACCTGCCAAATCAATAGTGGCTGGTGCAACAAATAAATTTTTATATTTCGTTGGTTCTATAACGTCTTCCATGCGTGCATCACGCATTATAACATCGTACATAGAAATACCTGCTCCACGAGCGTCTATGCCCAATCCAGTGGTCGCATTGCTTTGCGGATCTATATCTACTATAAGTACTCGATTATTAAGTTCGGCTAAAGCAGCTCCCAAATTAATAGCGGTGGTAGTTTTACCTACCCCTCCCTTCTGATTGGCAATTGCCACTATCCTAGGAGTTGGTCGTTTCTGCGTAGTCATGGAAAAATTCGAGTTAGAACTAGTGAAATGTAAGTTGTCCGGATCGGTCGTCATGTTCTATCTGCCTCAGTCCAAGTACTAAATATTTGCCAATTAACCACCAAATTTGAGAGCACTCTTCCTCTCCTCAACGAAATTGATCTTGACTTTATGGCGTGGCGTTTATGTTTCACGTGGAACATCGGTAGCACATGATCACAACGTACATAAACCGATGATAACCAAGACTACCACAAGAAATTCTATGCTGCTAGGAAATGAAGGATGGGTTGCTTTGGAGAATGAAAGGGGGGATTACCTTAGAGTTGGTATAGCGGGAGAGTTGGTATAGCGGGAGAGTTAAAACAGTGGACGCTTCCAAGGAATTCCAACTCTACGAGGGAATCTATCACTAGTTGGTTGTATCTTCTCTATCACTACATAATGAAAACTGTTTTGCTCAACAGCTAAATTAAGCTTACAACCCAATTTTGATAGTCCAGCCTCTGGCCATCTATCATGAACATCTCTACCATCAGGCTCTGAAACAATGAGTAAGCCGCCAACACTTAAAATGCCTACGGCACACTCAAGGGTAATGGAGGGAGGGGCGAAAGATCTTGCAGTTACAGCATTGAATTTTTCTCTAAATTCAATATTGGTTGCGACATTCTCCGCTCGATCATTTATAACAATGGCTCTAGTATGGGCTCCAATTGTATAAAGCGAGCGAGAAAGGAAATTTGCTTTGCGTTTATTCGACTCGATCAGCAACGCACGGCTATCTTTCCTGTACCACAAGATAGGCAGTGAGGGTATACCTCCGCCGCTGCCTAGATCTACAAACTCGTTTATCCCATAATTCTGAAGCAATACCGAATACCCGAGTGAATGAGCGACCGCGCTTGCCCGAGCAGTTTTGGTTATAAACTTTGCAGATACCGCTAAATTCAATACGGCATCAAGACTATCTGGGGTATCACCGTTCATTATGGACTAAACGTGAGTCCACACACTTGATAGAAGGTAGAACAAGGATATTCTCACCAATACAAGTATAGTGAAAGTTGTTGAGATACTAGATCCTGAAGATCCTGATGGGTAAACGGAAATATAGGTCAGTCTGCAGAGGGGTAGATTACTACACGACGTTTGGGATCCCTACCCTCAGAACGAGTAGCAACTCCCGCGATCTCACTGATCGTATCATGAATTATTTTTCGATCAGCTACAAGCATGGGTTCTAAGATATGTTCTACGCCGCTTTCAATAACTTGTTGAGCAGTATCACGCGCAAGGCGCTGAAGCGCAGCTTGTCGTTTAGCCTTATAACCAGCAACGTCCACATTAATTCTGCTCGAATGACCAACACGCCTTTGGATAACAGTTCTGGTTAGTTCTTCAATGGCGGCAAGAGTAGCGCCTCCATGACCTATCAACACCCCTAGATCGGTACCACTGATCTCTGCTAATATTTGTCTCTCTTCATCAGAAATGACAGTATTGACTGTCGCGTGCACGCCAAGTCGGTCGGTCAAACCCAGAAGAAAATCGGATGTTATCTTAGCTTCATCAACCTCAGCTGTTGATTCATCGATGTCATTCATGTCCTCACCATCCCTTTTAATTCCAAGCTTGCGAATCTCGCTACTAGTTTGTGGTGCTTCTGTAAATGTAACTACTCTCTCATCGACATTGTGGACACTTTGGATACCGTTATCAATATTTTTCATGTTCTTCGAACGTTGTTTGCGATATCGTAAACTTTCATGTTTATGATTAGATCGCCTATATTTGGGCCTAGGAGCTATCGGCTTAACACGAGCACGTATTCTGGCTTCGCCTCTACGCCAACCAAACAATCCACCCTTTGGCTCAGAAAGAATTACAAATTCTGCATCCTCCTCGACTACACCCAACTTTTCCAGAGCAATTAACTTAGCTTCTTCAATTGTCCGACCAGATATTTCTACCCATTCCATCTTTACTGCCCTTCTGAACCCCTACAAACGCGAGATATCAAGTACACATGCACGACATAAACGATAATAAAAGATTATTTAGTTCGCTTTCGCTTACGAGCAGAACTTCCTCCACGACCTTGCGTTGAACTTTTCGAACTAGAATCGGTTGATCCTCGGTACGAGGGATCTCGATCCTTGACGACACCAGCAGAAGATACAGGAGGAAGAACTTTTTCATTACTAGATGAATCTAATTTACTAGATGAATCCAACTTTCTTGAAGGCTTAGCTATCGAGGAACTTTGTGAAGAATTAACCTGTGGTCTCGGTTTCTTGGTAGAGCTAGGTTGCCGATTAGGTGAGGTGCCAGAACGATTGAGTGGTTTTTTAGCACTATCGACACTCATGCTCGATAAATTGCTTCGTTTACTAGGTGCTGCAACATCTTTACCGCCTAAAGTGATAGAGGTATCGTCCTTCTCTTTATCTGAACCACTTAGCTTGCTAGATGAACTGGATGTCCCTGAAAAAAGCTCGGGATTTTTTCTGTACATTACCTCTTGTACCCCAATTCGGAATACACTGGAGACAATAAAATACAAATTCACCCCAGCAGCAATATTGATATAGATAATCCCAAAGATCAAAGGCATCCATTTTTGCATGGCTTGCATCTGCGCATTCATTTGTGCAGCAGCATTATTCCGACCATTCAACTGCCGCATCTGCAGATACTGTAAGCCAATGGCTAAAGCTACAGTGATCCAAAACGGAAGTGCCGCAAGAAACGAACTGTGATGAGAAAGTGCTTTTTCTGCAAGATCGAATCCAAATGCCATCATTCGACCATGCTGACTAATTAAATCATGATACAAGCGTGAATGAGAGCTTATATACATGGGTTGTGGTTGGGGGTGCTTGCCTCCACTCATATGAGTTAAACCAAGGATGACATCATATAAAATAAAAAATATTGGCAGCTGCAAGAGCATTGGTAGGCAACCACCTAATGGACTAATGCCATGTTCCCTGTACAGTGCCATCAACTCTTCACTTTGCCGCTGCCTGTCATCTTTGTACTTTTGTTGAATGCGTTTGAGCTCTGGCCCAAGTTTTTGCATAGCAAACATCGATCGAGTGCTTTTAACGGTCAATGGCAAAGTAATTAACATTACAACGAGGGTAAGAAGGGTTATTGCCAAAGCGTAGTTTGGTACCAAGGAATAGAAAAAGGCAATTAAAGCAGCAAATAGTTCAAAAATTGGATGAAATATCTCGCTCAGCAGTTTCATCCTAGTGACCACCTAGTAGTATTAGTCACTATCAATTCGGTACCTCATCAAAACCACTGCCACCCCACGGATGACACCGAGAAATCCTCCGCAAGCCAAACCAACTTCCTTTAATAACTCCATGTCGTTCTATAGCCTCAAGTGTATACTGCGAGCAAGTAGGGATATAACGACAAGTAGGCGGCTTCCAAGCAGTTGCGGCTTGATAGAATATAATTATTTTCATTAATATTTTTTTCATTAATTTAAATATATTGCACGTTTACCTTGAAACGGACATACGATATACAGCTTTGATGATGTCTTCTTGCATATCCTTGAATGTGACTCCTGCTACACCTTTATTTACAGAGATTAGATATATGCCTCCTGGTAAATCGTATTTATGAGTATTTAAAATACTTCGCAGTTGCCGACGTCTCCGATTGCGTTCCACCGCTTTGCCTATATAACGCGGAATAGAAAAAGCAATCTTAGCATAATTATCATAATAATCAGTTAAGTAATATATACAAAACCATGGTCCATACACTTTACGGCCACGTTTGCGTAATAAATTAAATTCAGCCTTTCTACGCAGCGAGCCTATCGATTGAACCATATTAATTACTATTTATTATATATAAATATAATTTTGATTATTATACTGGAGTAATACGCAGCCGTTGTTTATTCCTCCTCGCTTTGAGCACAGCACGGCCTGCGCGTGTACTCATTCGCTGTCTAAATCCATGTCTTCGAGCTCTTCGTAAATTACTTGGTTGGAATGTACGCTTCACACAACACCTCAAACGCAATCTATTTACATGACAATATTATAAATATATCCACAAATTCATGCTGTGGCAGGCTGTCCACACAGACACTCTCTTCTACGTTACTACAATTTTTCGCTGGTAGGTTGCTCACTTACAGATATGCTGAGATAAAAAGTAATAATAGTAGCCTAAAGTGACTCTAATGATTAGTGCTCTTACCGAGATATACCTCCTGTTGCTTCATTGCATTTATTTCCCTCCTAATTTCCTACTAATTTTTAAGCCTGTGAAAAATAAAAATAGATATATCTATGCAGAAACTTAAATAAGTAAATATTTTTTATTATAAATAAAATAAGTGACTAAGTTTTTTGTGAGATAATTTCTTATTTATGTAAATATGCAGCATATCAACATGTTGGTAGCCTTGTTCAATTAAATCTACAAGGATGTGATTAGCCTATACAGGTATATTAAATAGCAAGCTACGTAGGTAAAATGTAATAATCCAAGTAAAACAATATCTTTATTGTAGAGTTGTGACGCATCTGCGTATAAACATGTATACAATCTACCAAGATAGCGTTGACATGAGGTTCATCGATCAAGTTGCAAGGGTTGATGTTATGTGATACAAGAAATAGGGGCAACTATCGTGACCGATTATGATAATTTTTGGGAACAATGTATTACTCGTCTTCGTAGTAACGTTGGTGATTCTACTTGGCGTGCTTGGTTATCATCCCTACAACTGGTCTCCTATGATAATGACTCTGTTACCTTAGCAACACCTAGTTCAATAATTCGTGAACGCGTACAGTCACAATATGCAGGAAAAATTCAAGAGATAATTGAAACTATTACGGGTTATAAACCAATAGTAAATATAATTTATAATCCTTTAATAACTGAAAAATCAAAAAGTTATATAGAACAATCAATGGAGTTAAATAATAATTTAGTAGCTCCAGAGATAATTATATCTACACCACCATCTTCGGCATCCGCAACAAACGGGCTACAAAGCCGTTATACATTTGATACTTTTGTAATAGGTTCATCGAATCGTTTTGCACATGCCGCCGCACTTGCTGTTGCAGAAGCACCTGCACGTTCTTATAATCCACTATTCATACATGGAGGTGCTGGACTCGGGAAAACACACCTATTGCATGCAATAGGTAACTACACCTACCAAAATACTCCTCTTCAAACTATTAGATATGTATCAACAGAAACATTTATGAATGAATTTGTTGATGCAATTAGAAACAACAAAACTACGGATTTTAAACGTCACTATCGGGAATGTGACATTTTATTAATAGATGATATTCAGTTTCTTGAAGGAAAAGAAGCACTACAGGAAGAATTTTTTCATACATTCAATTCACTATATGACGCATCAAAGCAGGTAGTGCTTACCTCTGATCGACCACCAAAAGCACTTACTACCCTAGAGAACAGACTTAGAAGTAGATTTTTATCAGGTCTTATTACCGATATACAAGCTCCTGATCTTGAAACACGTATGGCAATACTACGACAAAAAGCATCTAGAGATAAGTTGAATATATCGGATGAAATATTAACATTTATAGCATCAAACATTACAGATAACATTCGAGAACTAGAGGGAGCTCTTCTTCGCTTAAGTGCCTACATAAATTTTAATAATCAACCGATGACAATGGCAACGGCACAGAATGTTTTGCATGATATAGTACAAGCACAAAATCCTCGTCTTATTACCCCGGAACTAATTCTGAGAATTACTGCAACAACTTTTGGCTACTCTATCGAAGATCTAGTTGGATTTAGCAGACGGCGTCCTTTAGTAACAGCTCGTCAAATGTGTATGTATGTTTTTAGAGAATTAACTGATTATAGTTACCCAGCAATAGCTAGAGAATTTGGAGGAAGAGACCACACGACTGTAATTCATGCTGTCGAACGTATAGCTGGATTGATGAAGCAAAAACGTAGTATTTACGATCAGGTTACAGATTTGATCCAAACTATAAAGTCACATGTGTAATATGTGGATAACCTGTTAATTTAATCTTGATGGACATGTGTCTTTTGGATAGTTTTACAAAATAACATAAATGAGATTATTAATTGTGAACTTTAAATATCCACATAGCTGAAGTAGTTTACACAACAACTATCAGCCTCTTCTTGTATCCATCCACAATTCACAGTACTTATTACTACTATGAATTTTTATAAAGAGAAATACCAATAAAATAAATGAAGCTTGACACAATATAACAACAGGATAATTACAGAGATGAAATTAAGTATAGACAAACAGGGACTCTACGATGCCCTAAATTTTGTTACCCGTGGTACAGCCACTAGATCGACCATTGGTACTGTGAGGCTCGTTGCTTCAGCTGATCAGAAAATACATATGATAAGTACCGATGCTGACACTACTACCACCATAGACATTCAAGCTGAAGTATCTGAACCTGGTGTGTGTGTAGTTCCAGGTCGTATCATGACCGATATTGTCAAGTCATTACCCTCGAACCAAGTCGTACTCCGCTTCGACGAGGGAATGATGGATATCAGCAGTTTGCGAAGTTCGTTCACGGTAAGAGTTCTCGATGTAACACCAATCGCTGAACTTCCACAGCTTACCGAAAGAACTTACACCATTGATTTGGACAGCTTTAGTGTAGCTCTCAAACAAGTGCTACCGTCGGCTTCTTCTGATGAGTCACGACCAATCCTCACAGGCGTGCTACTAGATTCATACGATAATAAGTTGACAATGGTAGCAACTGATTCATATAGGCTCGCTGTAAAAGAAGTATATTTAGCAGATAATTTAACAGATAGATATACAATAATATTACCAGCAAAACCACTTAACGAGCTTCAAAGATTTATTACTACCAATCAAAGTTACTCTAAGTCTTCACAAGAAATTGATGCAATAGTATCAGTATATGTTGGAGATGCATTCTGCCAATTAGTCATTGGAAATGTACAACTCCGAACTAGGTTCATCGAAGGTAAATATCCTGCATATGAACGTTTAATACCAAGTGACTATACAGCCAAGGTAGTTGTAGACAAAGATATATTCGTTCAATCATTGCGACGAGTTCGTTTGCTGGTGCGTGACGATACTACTCCAGTAAAAATGAACATCGAAGAGAATAAAATGGTATTAACCGTTACCAACCAAGATATTGGTTCGGCTGTAGAGGAAATAGATATAGAGTACTCTGATGACCCAATCGAGATTGCGTTCAATCCCCAGTTCTTACAGACTGGTAGTGAAGTTTTAGTGGGTAATTCAATTGAAATTTTAATTAGTGATACAACTAAACCATCTGCCTTGCAAAGCGTAGATGATACTTCATTCAAATATCTTTTAATGCCCATCAAGCTTGTCACGTGAGTGTAAAATAACCTTGAGACAAAAGTTCGATTGTTGCATAGTATAATACAATGTATATTGTATTATGTAATGTACTTACTATGTACAACTTGTTTTGCGCTATACTTAAGTAAAACATTTTTCAGTAAGTACATGCAATATAATAATAAATTATTATGAATAATCTTAGTTATAATAACGTATGGGTGGTCAGTAGTGAGTGAATTACACAATACTTTAAGCGATACTGTCGACGACTCTTATCGGCCAGAGGATATAACCGTACTGGAAGGCCTGGAGCCGGTTCGTTTGAGGCCCGGGATGTACATTGGTTCCACCGGGCCAAGTGGATTGCATCACCTGGTTTGGGAGGTAACAGATAATTCAGTAGACGAGGCGATGCAAGGTGCCTGTAATCACATTGAAGTAATATTATTATCAGATGGTGGCTGTAGAGTTAGCGATAATGGACGTGGGATCCCTGTAGCACCTCACCCTCAATACCCAGATCGTTCTACCGCGGAACTTGTACTGACGGTATTGCATGCCGGTGGAAAATTTGGTGGGCGTGGTTATAAGGTTTCCGGAGGTTTGCATGGAGTAGGGGTTTCCGTAGTCAATGCTTTATCACAGAAACTAGTGTTGGATGTATACAGGGATGGGGGACATTACCAGGCAGAATTTGGTAATGGAGGAGAGATTGTTCGTGGGGTACAAAGAGTTGAAGACATTGACGAAGGAATAACTGGAACAACAATTACATTTTGGCCGGATAAGACTATCTTCGAGGATACAACATTTCGCGCTCAAACTATACTGGAGCATTTGGAAATACTTGCCTTTCTTAATCCAGGATTAGAGATAGTATTTAGAGATGAGCGCAATCAAAATACTCTGCAACGAACATTTAAATACGATGGGGGACTTGTTGATTTTGTAAAACACTTGAATGCCAGTAAAGAACCACTATATAACATAATAACCCATTTTACTGGCGAAGAGGATGACACAGAAGTAACCATAGCTTTACAATGGAATACAGGGTATTATGAAAGTATATTTTCTTTCGCTAATGGCATTGCTACTAGTGAAGGAGGAACTCACGAAGAAGGATTCAAGAAATCATTAACAACTGTAATAAATCGTTATGCCCGTAATCATGGTTTAATAAAAGATAAGGATGATAACTTTCAGGGCGAGGACGTGCGTGAAGGTCTTACAGCGGTAATATCTGTCAAACTACGTAATCCACAATTTGAAGGACAAACAAAAGCAAAACTTGGCAATATTTCCGTTCGATCACTATGCGAGCGTGTAACTAACGAACAGTTTTCTATCTGGTTAGAAGAACACCCTAAAGAATCAAAAGAAATAATTCAAAAAATAATTATAGCATCTAGAGCAAGAAATGCTGCGAGGCAAGCACGAGAATTAACCAGACGGAAATCGGCACTTGATGGGGCAGGATTACCCGGAAAATTAGTGGATTGTTCCTCAACTCAACCTCAAGAAACCGAGCTATTCATTGTGGAGGGTAATAGTGCTGGTGGTTCAGCAAAAGATGCTAGAAATCCACGAACTCAAGCCATACTTCCTATTCGCGGGAAGATATTGAATGTAGAACGTGCTCGTATGGATAAAATGCTGAAAAATGCAGAAATACAGGCGTTAATTAGTGCAATAGGTGGAGGAATAGGCGAAGAGTTTGATATTAAAAAAGTTAGGTATCATAAAATAATAATCTTAGCAGATGCTGATGTAGATGGTTCACATATAAGAACCTTACTCTTAACATTTTTCTTCCGTCAAATGCGTCCTTTAGTAGAGGCTGGCTATGTGTATGTAGCACAACCTCCACTGTATTCAACTGTAGTTAGTAATGGAGAAAAAATTTATCTCCAAGATGATGTAGCTAAAGAAAATTACATACGCGCTCATCCCAATAAAAAGTTAGAGTTCCAAAGATTAAAGGGACTCGGTGAGATGGATTTTTCTGAACTATGGGATACGACGATGGATCCGACTAAACGGTCTTTGCTAAATGTTAGTGTTGAGCAGGCTGCTATTGCTGATGATATATGCTCGATTTTAATGGGAGAAGATGTATCTGCCCGACGGCAATTCATTCAGATGAATGCAAAAGACGTTGAATTTCTTGACGTTTAAGTATAATTAAGCACCGAGATATATAACATATATGCTTACTATTGACTACATCTAGATATTTTTGTTGATTTTGCTATGTGTTTTGATTCACTGTTTTGATTTACAAATAGGCATATTTAACAAGTAGCTAATATAATGGCAGAACGCATAAGGTGCAGAGTATATAAATTGCTGATTGTGCAAAGGAGTAAGTAGTGCCAATCGATAGGCATGATCAAAATCTAAACGAAGGTTCCATTTCAACTGTAGAAATTGTTGAGTTCCAAGATGAAATGGAACGGTCTTTTCTTGAATATGCAATGTCGGTTATTGTTGCACGTGCTCTGCCAGATGTGCGGGATGGTTTGAAACCGGTTCATCGCCGAATACTGCATACAATGTACTCGCAAGGTCTGCGTCCCGATAGACCATTTTCAAAGTCGGCAAGAGTAGTCGGTGATGTAATGGGCCGATTTCATCCACATGGGGAAGCTGCTATATACGATGCACTTGCTCGAATGGTTCAAGATTTCAGTTTGCGTTACCCACTTATCAGTGGTCATGGGAATTTTGGCTCAACCGGTCCTGATGAAGGACCTGCTGCTATGCGATATACAGAGTGCAGATTAAGTGAACTTTCATTGGTATTATTAGCCGGTATCGACGAAGACACTGTTGATTTCATTCCCAACTATGATGCAACCGAGACTGAACCTGTAGTTTTACCATCACGATTACCTAACTTATTAATTAATGGTTCACAAGGCATAGCCGTTGGTTTAGCAACCAATATTCCCCCTCATAATTTACATGAGATAATAAGTGCTGTTACCCATAAGTTAATGCATCCAGATGCAGGTGTTGATGCACTTATTCAAATTATTAAAGGTCCAGATTTTCCTACTGGAGCTATTATTCTAGGACGTGATGGGATTCATGAGGCATATCGAACGGGCAGAGGTACTATAAAATTACAGGCAGTTGCTGAGATTGAATCTTCACATAACGCAGAGCGTATTGTAATTACCGAACTCCCGTATCAGACCTCTGTAGAGGTAATAGAGCGAAGAATTGCTGATCTCGTAAAATCGGGTGACCTGGAAGGTATTGCTCGTACTCGTAATGAATCAGCTGGGCGTAAGCCAAAGCTTGTCATAGAATTAAAACGTGATGTTAATGCACGGGTTGTTCTTAATAGACTTTTTCGCTTAACTTCTCTACAGTCTAATTTTGCAATCAATATGGTAGCCTTAGTTGATGGGGTTCCTAGAACACTCAATATAGAACAACTTGTAGACGCTTATTGTAGACATCAAATTGACGTAGTAACCAGACGCTCTAGGTATCGCTTAAATAAAGCAAGAGATCGTGCCCATATAGTTGAAGGTTTATTACGTGCAATTAGTATGTTGGATGAAGTTATTCGTACTATTAGGGCAGCTGCTGATCGCAGTGAAGCCCGAACATCTCTTCAAAATCCACCGTTCAATTTCACTGAAGCACAAGCTAATCATATCCTAGATATGACTCTGGCTCGTTTGACTAGATTAGGGGAGGCAGAGCTTAGGAACGAGTTCGAGGAATTGCAGGCTACCATTCGGGAACTAGAGGCTATATTAGCGGATGAGTGGCGCCTTAGAAGAGTTATTGCAGATGAATTATCTGCTTGGGATGTTGAGTTTAGCGATGCTCGTCGTACTCGTATTGTGGATAGTACGGGTGAGATCACCACAGAGGAATTGATTGAAGAAGAAGAGTTAGTAGTTACCCTGACAGCTGCAAATTATATCAAGGCTGTACCAGCCGATTCATTCAAGATACAGGCTCGTGGTGGTAAAGGGGTACGTGGGACCAAAGTAAAAGATACAGACTTTGTGGCACATGTGGCATATGTGACTGCACATTCCTATGTGTTGTTGTTTTCTAACAAAGGTAGGGTTTTCAAAGTTAGAGGTCATGAAATTCCCTCTAAGGACAGAACGGCTCGAGGTGTACCCGCTGTTAACGTCGTTCCTGTAGATTCCGGTGAGACGATTCAAGCTATGGTCAGCACTACCGGTTTCGATGAAGACAAATTTTTGTTGTTCGTCACGCGCAAGGGTTTGGTTAAAAAAACCAGCATCAAAGAGTATGATAAATCCCGTCGCGAAGGTTTTACTGCGTTGACGATTCGTGAAGGTGATGAATTGGTGAGTGTTCTCGAGGTTGCCTCCACCGATGACGTGATACTGGTCAGCAGGAACGGAATGGCCATAAGGTTTAACACGTTGGACATAAGAGCATCTGGGCGAGCAGCTATGGGTGTCTTGGGCATGAAACTACGTTCCGATGACAGCGTAGTAGCCTGTGACGTTACGAGCAACGGTGATGATCTCCTTCTAATTACTGATAAAGGTTTTGGAAAGCGAATATCCCTTGACAAGTTCAACCTGCAGGGCCGTGGAGGTTTAGGGGTGCGAGCGATGATGGTTAGCGACCGACGGGGGCATGTCATAGGGGCGAGAGCGGTTCATGCTAGCGATGAGATAATATTGGTTTCATCAGATGGTGTGACCATGAAGACGGTAGCTGGTAACATCGCTGCACAGGGAAGAACGGCATCTGGTGTGCGTGTAATGCAATTAGGGTCTGATCAGCAGGTGGCAGGGTTTGCCCCAGCAAGTATGAACTAGGATAGGTTTGATCCGTAGCACTGGTAGACCGGAGAGATTTTCCCTAATCGGGGCTATAGCTCAGTTGGTTAGAGCGCAGCACTGATAATGCTGAGGTCGCTGGTTCAAGTCCAGCTAGCCCCACTGAACGATTGACGGATCTAGCACCCCCAACGGGATTCGAACCCGTGTTACTGCCTTGAAAGGGCAGCGTCCTTGGCCTCTAGACGATGGGGGCTTGTATGAAAATAAGGTCGTAGTCGTGAAGCGAACGACAGAAGCTAGGCTAGTCCACTCACCTTCTCTGGAACAACGCTCCTAGAGAACAAGGTCCTCAATCCACTTAACATATGCAGTCAAATGAAAAAAGAGCCAATTCAACAACCAAGTTTGCTCTGGACGGCTTGGACGGTTTGTTCTTGTAGCCAACTCAAGTAAAGGTATATCGAGCCAATCGGTGTTTCGGAGTATTTAGCGTCAGATAACGATCCTCCATCATGTAATCCCAGCTTGGTACCTATAACCAACCGCATGCAGTTCAAAGCCTCTAACCAAGAGTGTGCCTGAGAATTGCTTATTTTACCAGCTCCAATCGTAGCTTTTAAGTTTAGCAATGCCTGTCGATGGCTGGCAATCAGGTCGTCTGCCATCAGCAGTTCGTACTCTTGTTGTTTTATGTCGTCATCAGAGTAAGCAGGTGGAAACAGACGTTCAGTTAATACGTCTCTTTGCTCGATCAAGGATCTCACTTGGTCTGTTAGATCGAAAAGAATCTTCTTCTCCATATCGGAGAGGTGGATCTCGAAACCATCTGGACCACTTGGCTTTATGCGAAAACCCAACCCCATCGTTAATGGGACTTCTCCAAAGTTGCCCACAATCCATGTACGTGAAGTCTGTATACATCCATTTCGGCTCGTTCACGAGTACCCTGCGATACAACCGCTCTACCCTTGTTGTGAACGTCGAGCATGATCCTCGTAGCCTTTTCCCTGCTGTAACCGAAGAGCTTTTGGAATACATAGGTCACATAGGACATGAGGTTTATGGAGTCATTCCAGACAACCACCGACCATAGTCGATCGGTCTCCACAGCCCCGTGGGTCTCCACAGCCCCGTGGGTCTCCACAGCCCCGTGGGTCTCCACAGCCCCTACAGAAAAGGCAACCGTTGATGAGGTGTCGCTCGAGCGAGGCACTGAACTGGGTGCCTCCTCGAATGTCGGTGACAGATGTTCTAAGATTACTGTGTAGGTCATGATCAATTTCTCGATACTTTGCTAACTGAAGGTCGAACTTGCATTTACCAACATGTTAGTCGCTTGATTCTATAGCGATATCCGTAGTTGCCCGGTAGCGAGAGCATTGTGATCATCACGCCTATAAGTGGTGGTTTGCTGGAGCCGCTAATGCCTCATGCCATTGTCCAGAGGTGAGCTACCGCCTAGGATTGCAAGTGATGTCATCGCTTGCCCCTACTTCCGCCGTGACCGTGCGTCGACAAACCGCTCTACGGCAATGGTCACTTGTTAAGGCTTATATATCCTTGTGCAAACCAAGAATTATTGAGCTCTTGTTGATCACTACGATTCCAGCCATGATAGTCGCCAAGGGTGGACTGCCTTCTGTGTGGCTGATGGTCTCAACCATTGGGGGAGGGAGTTTAGCTGCTGGTGGCGCAAATGCCATCAACATGTTCATCGATAGGGATATAGACAGACTAATGGCTCGTACACAAAAGAGACCATTGGTAACGGGTGTTATATCACCGATGTCTGCCCTTGTATTTGCAGCGATTTTAGAGGTAGCAGCTACTCTTATACTATGGATAACCGTTAATCCATTGAGTGCTCTTCTAGCCGAGTCTGGAATGGGGTTTTATGTATTGGTCTACACCCTTTGGTTGAAGCGCTCTTCTAAACAGAATATTGTCATAGGCGGAGCGGCAGGAGCAGTACCGGTATTGGTAGGTTGGACGGCTGTTACCGATCACCTAGCCCTAATCCCTATACTGATGTTTGCTGTGGTGTTCTTTTGGACTCCACCCCACTTCTGGTCTCTGGCAATTCGTTATCGAGATGATTACAAGATGGCCTCGGTTCCTATGTTGCCCGTAGTGACATCTCCGAGGCGAACAAGCAATCAAATAATTGTCTATACCTTGTTGCTTGTTATTACATCTTTGGCTATAGTGCCTGTAAGTCATCTTGGTTGGATATACGGAGTCATAGCTCTACTGTCAGGAGTAGCCTTTATCTACTATGTAATTCGCCTTCGTTATGACTTGACACCTAAGAGATCTATGAAAGTATTTGCTTATTCTATTACCTATCTTACCGTTTTATTTATAGGTATGGCTCTTGATGTATTTATTCGCCTTCACTAAAGTTGACCAACTCACTTCTTACCCAGCGCAATGTCCTTATGTCACAGACTATCTGCTCTATAACCTTAAACTTATTCAAATTTAAAGCTTAATGCTGCTAGGGTTGGAGCTATTACTGCCCAAAACGCTAGAACGATCCAATCGTGCAATGGGACACCAGAAGACGTTCCCAATGCATAGTGGAGGCCCTGTGAAAGAGCTGCTGCTGGTAGCAGCTCGGAGAAGATTCGTAAACCTGAAGGGAGGGAGGACAACGGGATAACCATCCCACCCAACAGGAGCAATACTAGATAAAGCCCGTTAGCTGCTGCTAAATTGGTTTCTGCGCTCAACGTTCCAGCAAGAGCAAGTCCAATACCGGAGAAGGCCGTAGTTGCTAGTAGAGCTAGCGCGATACCTAGGACAATGCCACTTGCTGTTTTAAGTTGCCAACCAAGGGCTAATCCGACAATTGATAGGAGTACTACTTGGAGTATTTCTATTACCAAGATCGCCTGTATTTTAGCAGCTAATAAAGACGGTCTTCCCAAAGGGGTTGATCCTAGACGTTTGAGGACCCCGTTGGAACGTTCAAAGCCTGTAGAGATTCCCAAACTTACCATTGAGGTTGACATAATGGCTAAGGCAAGTACCCCAGGCGTTAGAAATGCTATTGGACTTGTCTCTCCCGTAGGAAGCACCTTTACTGTAGAGAAAAAAATCAGGATAGCTATTGGAATGCCTATGGTTAGGATTATGGACTCACCACGACGTAACGTCATGACCAATTCGGCACGCATTTGAGAGTAGAGAGCTCGCCACCTCACTAGCGTAGTTTTTGAGGTAGCTGGTGGATCAGAGATCATCATCTTTTCTCCAGGTTAAATTTATATATGCCTCTTCTAAGCTAGCCGGTCCAGTCTCCAATGAAGATAAGGTTATACCCTGTTGGGCAAGCCATTGAGCCAAAGAAAGAATGAATTCAGGGTTGGGTTCTGTGTGCATGTAGTAGCTATTGTTTCCTATATTTTCCATCTGAATCCCTAGGTGAGCAGAGGCTATTTCTGTGTCCAGATCCCCTTTGACCTGGATTCTAATGCCTTTACCCCAAGCGGTGGCTTGTTCTCTTAGCTCCCAAGGAGATCCCTCGGCAATTTTGTGCCCTTCGTTGATGATGATCACTTTGTCGGCAAGTCTCTCTGCCTCTTCGATCTCATGAGTAGTAAGGATCACACAGGCCCCTTCGCTGACCAACGTATTTATGACCTGTCGTATGGCTATGCGACCCTCTGGATCTACCCCTGCAGTAGGCTCGTCCAAGAAGACGACCCGCGGTTTTCCTACTAACGCAAGAGCCAACGACAAACGTTGACGTTCGCCGCCGGAGAGCTTCCGCCACGATGTAGAGGCAACCCTATCCAAGGCGACGGTCTCCAGCAGGGTTGCTGGGTCAATGGCTTCGTCGTAGTAGGATGCGAACAATCGTACAGCCTCTTTCGGGGTCATGGAGGGATAGATTCCTCCATTTTGCAACATGACACCAATGTGCCTCACCAAGGAGCGATGGTCTTTTACTGGGTCGAATCCGAGGACACGAACCAAACCTTTGTTTGGCCTTCGGTAACCCTCGAGGGTTTCGATGGTTGATGTCTTTCCCGCTCCATTGGGTCCGAGTATAGCTACGGTGGTACCAAAGTCAGCGGTGAAGGAGACTCCTGACACTGCAATTTTTTTCCCGTAAGCTATATGGAGATCAGCCAGTTCGACAGCGTACATGGTTATCACGGTAGCGTTCTATTCATCATGATTGACATACGGTTGGTGCGTGAAGATCCAGAAGCGGTAAGAGCTGCATTTGCTCGGCGCGGGCCGGACACCTGTGACGTGGACGCGTTGGCCGAGTTGGACAGGACGGCGAGGCGGCTCACGGCACGCCGTGACGAGCTGCGGGCACAGTTGAGGTCTCTCTCGGCCGAGGTAGCTGCACGGCGACGTAGCGGAGACGTTCAAGGTGCTGAAGAGCTAGCTAAACGCGCTAGGGAGAAAGGAGACGAGGAAAAAGAGGCAACATCTGCAGCTAGGCAGGCAGAAGAGGCCCTACAGCAGTCGCTCTTGTTGCTCCCCAACCTACCTTCGCCAGACTGTCCCGATGGGTTTTCCAGCGAAGACAACATCATAGTCCGTGTGCATCCTTCGGAGCCGCCGACATATGCAGATTGGCAACGGGTACCTCACTGGGATATAGGTACTCAGCTGGGCATATTGGACCTTGAAAGAGGTGCCAAACTCTCAGGTTCGATGTTCCCTCTTTATCGGGGGGCCGGTGCCGCCCTATTGAGAGCATTGACTGCTTTTGCTCTCGACCAGCACGCCGATGCTTTCGAAGAGATTCGTCCCCCTACGCTGGTCAAGACCGAGACGATGGTATCCACCGGCCATCTACCCAAATTTGCCGAAGAGGCCTATCACATGGAACGTGATGATCTCTGGGCTATTCCGACTGCCGAGGTGCCGCTTACCTCGATGGCAAGAGGCGAGATACTACAAGAGGATGACCTACCAATTCGACTCACTGCTTCTACGGCGTGCTTCCGCAGGGAAGCCGGTGCAGCTGGGAGGGACACGAGAGGACTGTTGCGAGTCCATGAGTTCGATAAGGTCGAGCTTTTTGCCTATACAACGCCGGATCAGGCCAGCGAGGTACATGAGGATATGGTGCGAAGAGCTGAAAAGATCTTGGCCGACTTGGGGTTATACTATCGTGTAGTCGATCTTTGCGCAGGTGACCTGGGAGCCTCTGCAGCTAGGACGTTTGACCTCGAAGCCTATGCACCGGGCTGTGACCGTTGGCTAGAGGTCTCATCGGTCTCTTGGTGCAGCGACTATCAAGCTAGGCGAGCGAATATCCGTTATAGACAAAAAGGCCAAAAAGGAACGGCCTTTGTGCATACTTTGAATGGTTCTGCTTTGGCTTGGGCCCGCATATGGGCAGCGGTTGTAGAGACCCATCGGCAGCCCGATGGCTCTGTAGTGCTCCCAGAGTGCTTGGAGCCGTATATCCGCGAACGAACCATAGCACCGCCCCGTTGAAGCTGTGGGTGAATTCGTATGGGATCGGTGAGGCGGAATGATGCCTCTCTTAGATAGTCGATGGTTGGTTGGACTGTCGATCAGAGGTGGGCAGTTCCAATCTGTATCCAAGTCCTCTTATGGTGGTTATGAGTCGTGGATGAGACGGATCCCTCTCGATACGGGCCCTCAAACGCTTTATGTGGACGTCCAAGGTTTTGGTGTCCCCAACGTAGTCATCTCCCCATACTCGTTCGATCAGCATATCTCGAGTTAGGACGTTGCCGGCATTGCGTAATAAGATCTCTAGCAGCTCGAATTCTTTCAATGGCATTTTGATGATCTTCGACCCCACGGTCACCTCATGGCGTTTGGGATCAAGACGTACCTCTCCCACCTGGAGAATGTCCCCACTGCTTTCCGATGTAGGAGAGGTAGAGGAATTCGTGGTTCGCCGCAGTACCGCGCGAATGCGAGCAACAAGCTCTCTAAGCCTGAACGGCTTGACAACATAGTCATCTGCGCCAACCTCTAACCCAACAACAGTATCGATCTCCGTAGCCTTAGCGGTTACCATGATTATAGGAACATCCGATCTGGATCTGATGGTTCGACAGACGTCTATGCCGGACATTTTAGGTAACATCAGATACAGAAGAATGAGGTCAGGGTGGCGGGATTCGAACATTTCGAGTGCTTGCAGGCCATCGCGGGCTACTTCTATGGCAAATCCCTCTCTAGTGAGCCCCACGGTAAGAGCATCTATGAAGGACTCTTCGTCCTCGGCTATCAATATGCGGAGCTGTTGCTGGCTGATCGGCGTTGTCATCTCAATGGCATTGTAGGCTAGTTTCGGTCGTCGGCTGAAGGGATTCCGGCCTCTGCTGAGCCGGTAGGCATAAGTGGATCCGTCGATTCGTCGTCGAGGGGAGGATCATCGTTTAACCTCCTATCTTCTTCTTGTGCGATATCCCCTGTTCCTTGGATAAGCTCCTTTTTCTCGTCTCCTCCATGATCGACTATGCTTTCAGGTCCGTACGAACTCACCGGTTGGACTGCTGCTGGGGAATAACCTGAAGGAATAGTTAGAGTAAAGGTAGAACCTTCGCCCTCCCTGGACTCTACGCTAACGGTTCCTTTGTGGTTGTTGGCTACATGCCGGACGATAGAAAGGCCCAAACCAGTGCCACCAGTTTGCCTGCTTCTACCAGGGTCGACCCGATAAAATCTTTCGAAGATCCGCTCTAGATCCCTAGAAGGAATACCTACACCGTAGTCGCGTACGCTGATGGAGATATTGGTTTCGTCGGAGGAAACCAATATCTCCACTCGACTACCGTCATAAGAGAATTTCACAGCATTTTCCAATAAGTTGTAGATAGCGGATACCATTTGACGTCGATCACAAAGAAGCACATAAGGAGGGTTCAGCTCTTGGACCGATACAGTGATGCCCCGCTGCTCCGCAAC
>Ga0080006_1151068_pt1 | contig 23674 bp, 22 predicted proteins | sample RS3BMetagenome_FD_69209 | JGI IMG/M metagenome (GOLD analysis project Ga0080006, IMG submission 69209) | Ferric oxide microbial mat and aquatic microbial communities from Rainbow Spring, Yellowstone National Park, USA - RS3B (SPADES... ...
CGGAGGAGGATGAGTGGGGCAATGCCCCGTGACCCTGGTGAAGCCCAAGGGCTGAGGATTGATATTAAATATTATGAAATCCTATGAAGCCCAAACCCCGACCCCCAAATCCTCGGTCGAGGGAAAGCGTTGCCCTCCCATCCCCCGTAGGCAGGGCCTATCATGGAGCGAGGAGCACTTCCAGTGTTCAAGACTGACAGGACTATTTCCTCCCAACCGATGAAGGGCTCTGCCCACGAGGGCGTGATGAGGCGGATGGGAGGGTAACGCCTTACCCTCGACTATCCACAAGGGTTGAGGTCGACCCTCTGTATAAAATCACGAGAGGTCTTGGCGGGATTGAAAGTGAGTAAAGTGAGGCGAAGTTACGCCACGGGTGAACACAGTGAAGGTCTGTGGCTCACTTAAGGCCTTTACGATTTATCGTATTACTAGAAAAGTATTTGAACGTAATACTACGAGATTCAGTTATGGAGAAGCGGGAGAAGGGAGAGGAGCTAACCCACAGGATCAATGAGGCCGACCTGTTCAGGACCAAGGTGTTCGGCATCCAGGACGGCCTGATAGGGGTCGGGGCAATAGTGCTGGGCGCAGCTGGATTCTCCCACCAGTCCCTAGCGGTCCTGGTCGCTGGACTCATAGCCACCATAGCCCAGGCCTTCTCCATGGGAGTGGGGGAATACATCTCCACCAGGGTTAGGATGCAGGTGATCCAGGCCGAGATAGGGAAGGAGAGGTACCAGATCGACCACTTCCCGGAGATGGAGAGGGAGGAGCTGGTGCAGTTCTACTTGAGGAAGGGGTTCAGGAGGGAGGCAGCCGAGAGAATAGCGGACTTCCTCATGGGGAATAAGGACGTGGTACTGCAGGAGATGCTCATGAACGAACTCAGGGTCTTCCCGGAGGAGTTTCAGTCACCCGTGAAGCTGGGGATCGTAATGGCACTCTACCTCATCCTGGGGGGCATATTGCCTGTGATCCCCTTCGGGATCAGCTGGGCCCTTCCAGCCCTTGGGTTCAGGTATGCCACCTTAGCCTCAGTGGCCCTGGTGCTGATCACCCTGGCCCTCTTCGGTTCCCTGGGGACTAGGTATACAGGTCTTAGTAAGGCCAGGGGGGCAATGGAGCAAGTGGGTACAGGGCTTTTGGCGCTGTCCGGGAGCTACGTATCTGGCCTGATCCTGGCCCACTTCCTCCCCTCTACGCTTCTACCCTGAGCAGTGGTCAACAGTTTCTTAAGGTGGAATTATCTTATCGGGGGTTTGGGGGTGGAGGCCCGTGAGGGTGGGGATGCCCCAAATTTACACGTCATCCCTCAGATATATTCCGATGATACTCACGGACGGGTGAGCGTCGCAGCGCCTAAGCGAGAGTCCGTGAGGTAAGCCTCTGCCCGCACGGGTGTCCGTCTGGGCTGGACGATTGAGCCTGTGGATCCCTCCGGGGGCGAGGTGGGGCCTTGAAGCGGGGAACCCCATCAGGAGGGCGGAGCAGTTCACTCCCTCCTTAGGATCCTTCTTGGAAGCATTGAACAATCAAATCCGCTACGTCTACCCCTTCCTCTTCGGAAACCTTAATGACTTCCCTCGGAACTTCCACAGTAACTTACTCACCCCCATGAAATGTTTAATTGAAGGGCTCTTCGCTTTCTACGATATAGTTATAACAGTTTCAATTAAGATATGAAACTTAATACCGACTAAGTTCTCGATGAGCCCCGCACCGAGACCGACAGAAGAGGTGTCAGGCTAAGGGTGCTGTTTCCCCCACGTCCGTGAAGTACCGCGTAGGTTGGGGTCTCCCCGCTAAGGAGGATGAACGGGTTTTCCCGCGACTTCGGTGGAGCCCAAGGACTGAGGATCGGACGCAAATTCGTGAAATCCTATGAAGCCAGAACCCCAAACCTGGTAGTGGAAGTACAACTCGTGACAGAGGAGGCTTTATATTCGCTCCCCTCACTGAATCTCAGGTGGACCGTGGCTACCTCTACATGGCGTTGGTAATAACCTTCTGGGGCCTCTCCTACCCCTTAACCAAGACGGCCTTGCAGGCCATGTCTCCCTTCACCCTGGCCTTCCTCAGGTTCTCCCTGGGAGGGGTCATCCTCCTGGGGTGGGCCAGGGGCCTCTCCTACGGGGTGAAGCAGGCCATCAACGGCGTCCTCAACGTGGCAGCCTTCGTGGTCCTGCTCAACCTGAGCGTCATGTTCACCTCCAATCCAGCCCTCTCAGCGGTCCTAGCTTACACGCAACCCGTCTTCGTGCTCGTCCTGAGTGCGACCTTCCTGAGACAGGGGATTCACCCGCTCCAGGCCCTGGGGGTAGTCCTGGCCTTCACTGGGGTGCTGATCTCCGTTGGGTCACTCAACTTCGACCTGGGATCGGGTCTGGGCCTCCTGGCGGGCCTCGTGTGGGCTGTGGGGACCATTTACTTCAGGAGGAACTTAACAGGGGAGCACAAGCTGAGGTTGAATGCATTCATGTCCCTCCTCTCTGCCCTACTCGTCTCCCCCACCTTGGCCTTAGATAGGGGTTTCAGGTTCTCCCCAGTTCCCATAGCAGCTGCGCTGGGCGTAGCGATCATGGCACAGGCCCTGGGGTTCCTCCTCTGGTTCTCGGCCATCGGGGAGCTGGGGGTGCTGAGGGCCAGTTCCCTCTCACTCCTAGTCCCTGCCTCGGCATACCTATTCACCTTCCTCATCCTGGGGGTGAGGCCCACCACTCTGGAGGTCCTGGGATCTGCCACTGCCATGATGGGGGTTTTCTTGAGCCAGTGGAGGGTGAAAAGCCGGGGACCTGAGGGGGGAAGGAAGAGGAACTGAGGGGGGCCTGGGTTCACGGGATCGTGAGCCCCATCACCGAATTGGGAGAACCCAGGTAGGGCAACGTTTTTACCTCCCAACTGGAGGCTCTCAGGACACGTCCTTCAGCCTCGAGGACGTGACCCTTTTGGCCAAGAGGGCCCGCCTCACCCCCAGACAGGTAAGTGAGGAATTGAGGGGTTAGAGGTGGAGCGATCCGCCCATCCTGCCTCCCTCCCCCAGGACCTTCCCCGTTGGGGAGGCCTCTGGGCTCCTCTGCGCCTCAGGGAGGATCGCTTACCTCAAATACGTGAAGTGGATGAAGGAAACCACCTCAGCTGAAGCCCTCAGGGGATCCCTGATCCACTCCACCTATGCAGAGACAGTTGAGGCGGTGAGGAAGTTCATTACTGCGGGGAGGCCAACGAGGGCAGTTCCCTGAGGTCCCTCATGACCGGGAGTTCTACAGCCCGGAGAGGAGGATCGGCGATCTCCATGGCTCCCAGGACTTCCTCAAGGTGGTCAAGGTGATCTGGGACAGGGCAACCAGCGTCTTCTCCCTGGACAGGACCAGGTCCAAATCCCCCTACCTGAGGCAGGAGTCCCTGGCCTCCATTGTGGTGCATTTCCTGGTGGTACCCCGTGGACGGAACCCTCGTGGGGCTCAGTGCCAATGGGAGGATAGACGCCCTGATCCCCCAGGTCCCGATCCTGGTGGTGATGAAGACGGGGACCTGGAGGAGGGGACAGGAGAGGTCTCTGGCTGGGTACGCCCTGGCCTATGAGAGTCGATACGAGGCCCTGTGGACCTAGGACTCCTGTGTCACGTGAGGCTCGACTTGGTGGAGGAGAGGGTCTACGATAGGTGTGAGCTCAAGGTCCTGGGCGACGGGATCAGGACCGAGTTCCTGCAGGAGAGGGACAGGAGACTGCAGGTACTGGAGTCTGGGAGCGATCCTGGTCTCCCCAAGTTCTGCGATGCAGAGTGTCCTTTCCTGAATCACTGCGGAGGGAAGACCAGGGAGAGCTCCACCTGAGGTCCCCAGTATTTGAGTAGTTGTGGAATCATAGTCCCATAGGCCTCCAGTCCCAGATCTGGGAGCGGAGAAAGGAGAAGGGTTGGACCCCCTTCGAAGGGAAGAAAGCGAATTCGACGAGTATCTTTCCTGGGTTAACAGCGCCTGATTGGTTTGGGAATAGGGAGGTAACACACGATTTGGTTCTGCTTGAAGGGACGATCCTGCAGGGAGAACCCTGTCCCATGCCCTACCGCGGGTAGCCCAGGGCTGGATCCCCTTCGTTTGCTATTGAGGAGTGAAAGCGTAGAGGCGAACGGGATGGCATAGGGAGGTTGGGGAGGACCTGGACTACGGATCGTGATCCTTCAGTCCTCAGAGCACCAGTACCGTCCTGGCCTCCTTGGAGATCAAGGAGCAGATGAGCGCCCTGAACTGGGAGCACTCCTCCCTGGACCTCAAGTCCTTGGACAGGACCCCACTCAGCTCAGGGGAGTTCAGGACGTCACTGATCCTTTGATACTCCTGTTGAGGGATAGTGGTGGTGACCAGGTGGGCCTTGGCATCGAGGGCTGCCACAGCGGCTGCCACGCCCATGGCCTTCCTCCCCCCGGTGAAGTCCACATAGTCCCCCACGCTCAGCTTGCTCCTCACCTCCTGCCTGAAGACCCTGTAGTCCTCAGGGGTCTCCAGGTCCCTCATTTTCAGGGGCATGTCCGCCAACTGGGAGGGGAGGTCTGAGCAACAGATGAAGACCGCCTTCAACGCCCTCCACGCCTTCTCCACCTGTGGATCGGAGGTCCTGATCACCCAGACCTCATCCACGTTTACAGCGGGGTGATACTCCGAGTCCACAGAGGCGTAATTCCCGGACCTGAGGTTCACGTATGTCTCCAGGACCCCTCCAGGAGAAGTCCCCAAGGTCGCAACCAGCTTCACCATGAAACCACAGTTAGCTCAAGGGTTAAAACTGTTTCTGATCCGCGGGGCTGTGGGTCCATGGAGTGATAGGAGGTCTCCTCGGAGGAAGGGACTTTAATCGAGCAAAGTCCTGGATCAATTACTAAAACACTCTATACTCTTACAATATAGTCTTTACTCGATTTAGAGTAAAATTTTTATTCTACCATGGAAGGTTTAATATTGGGTGGTCCTCATGATAGGAAGGATCCTTTCAGGAATAGGGGGAGTGGTAGCGGTAGTAGCAGGGATACTAAGTGCGACCACCCGAGAGCCCCTCCTCACCCACCTAACGGGGCTGAGGCTCCTGGGAGGAGCGATCCTGATCCCCCTAGGGGTAATAGGCTTAATAGGGGGGCTCGTCAACCTCTACGGGGTCTACAGGGGCAAGCCCTGGTTCATGATAGGCGGAGGATTAGTGGGAACACTAGCGCCTTCCTTTGTTTCCCTCCTGGGAGTCCTAGGAGGGGGGCTCGAGATCTGGGAGGCCAGGAAGTCCAAGGCCCCCGCCAAGTGAGTCCTCTTTTTTCTGTAGATTTGTTTAAGGGATCCTTCAGTGTCCTGGTGAACCTGGGGAGCGATTTCCTCCTCCAACTCGATGGGTAGTCGGTGAGGGGCTGATCTCCTCCACCGACGCTGAACAAGAGCTTTAGGGAGTTCAGTTCCTATTGGAAGGGCGGATCGGATTTGGGCTCCTGGGTCGGGAGCTCGTCTCCTCGCTGTCCAAAGGGCGGCCTTCCCACCCGATCCCATACGCACTTGAGCTCGGGCGATCTAGGAGGGCCAGAATTGCTGAGATGGTGAGGTGGATCGCCCCTCCCTTACAGTTGAATCGAAATTGCCCTCTTCCCAGGGCAAAGCTGTGGAGAGCCCTGAGGGGCTGAATCCTTTTTCACGTTGATAGAAATCTTTTTATATCTGATTGCAACAAACTTTTGTTGATAAAGGATGATCTCTCACGCCGATGTGGGCTATGCCCAAAAGGTGGGAGTGATTACAGAGATGTGAGCCCTGTGCCGTTGGGCTCAAAGGAGTCCCATGACCCATCTACCGTTTGTAGGTGGTTGAGGGCTAAGTCCCTACACTCGATCATGATTGATCATAAAATGAGTGAAATGAAAGTGTAGGGACAAACGGTGTCTCATCGCTACGCAAGAGGGAACTTGTAAGATCGCCTGCGGAATGAAACCAGCCAAGAAAATCATTTATTTTTGGCCTTCAAGAATTTTAGATCGTGAAGCTGGTCCTATTCTCTTCAAGTAGAGAAGCCGAAATGGAGGAACCAGTAGTTTGTGACAGGGATAGCGTGAGAGTGGACATGAGTAAATGCAAGGGTAAGAGCTTAGGTGTGGCCACCCATGTAGCCCACTTCGCTAAGGACTTGGGATTTAAGGTGACAGTGGTGGATCCTTTCTACGAGGAAGGCGCTTATGAGGCAGACGAGGTAATAGCCGGCTCGGCCTTCACTGTCCCCGATGACGTGGTTAAGGACTCCTACTCAGTCGTAGCCACAAGACACGTCTATGATACTTGGGCAATAATGAAGTCACTCACAGGAGGAGCCAAACATACGTGGGTAGTAATGAGCCTCAGGAGAGCCAAGGTCATAATGGGGAGGCTTCTACAAGCCGGGATAACTAAGGATCAACTAAGGGAGCTAAGGATACCCGCTGGCCTAGATCTGGGCGCATCAACAGAGAGGGAGATAGCTTTCAGTATAATAGCGGAGGTATTAATGGTCGATAGGTCAGCGACAGGACTCCCTTTGAGTCAGACCAAGAGTTTTGCGGAAATGGTGGACAAACTTTGAGGATCAAGTACTACGAGTGGAACAGACATGGTCTAACCGAACCTCTATTAACAGTGAACCTATTCAAGAAGGTTGAAGACGGCAAGGTGGTTGCTTGCTTTAGGTTTATGTACTACCTCAATGCGATCCTCGTGGTATACGAAGACGATAGATACAGAGGTGGTGAGCTAATGGAGATCGTTCCCTCCAATGTGGAGAATCTCAAGAAGGTTTTGAGTAAGTACTATGATGATAGGGACGACCTGATCATAATAGGTGAGAGGAGCGTAGGGGAAAAGCTCCTAGAGGCCATAGAGCAGGGTTAGGGTTGAGGAAGACATCCGACTCTCGGAGGCCATTAAGGAATCATTAGAGAAGGGGGCCACGGGGGACGGAAAGCCTCGCCAAGGGAATGGACAGCCCCTAATTTGGACACTCCCCAGCCCGATCTAAGGGCAATGGAAGTGTAGGAGGAGATACGCAATATCGTTCCTCTCTCCTTCACATGAAGGATCCCTTTCTCTTCTTTCTGGATCGGACTCAAGTGGTGGTCCTCTGATCCACTCGATTGCCCCCGGATGAGGGGTGTAACCCCTCATCGTGGGAACTATGAACCTCCGGAACCCTTCCAGGGCGTGAAGGTGGTCAGAGGGAGTAAGCCTCGAAAGAGTACTCGGCTCATGCTAACCCCCTTTAGATTTACTGAAAAAAGTTTTATACCGAACCCTCACTCAGTCGTCGATGAAACTCGCATTAACGTTGTTGATCTTGGCTTTGCTTCCCCTACCGTTTCCTGGGAACCAGCCCGTAAGTCACCTACAGTTGAACGACTTCCCCTCAAGCGCTAGCTATGTAGTCTCAGTGTCTAATTCCACAGGAAATATCACCGTCAAGCATACATACACCCTCAATTACACCCTCATCTCAGTGAACCAGAATGGTGAGGCCACAGTTCACATAAAGACGAACGCGGTAGGAATAGCACTGGGCCCGTTCAACTTCACTGTCGCCAAGCCGGGCAATGCGACTTTTAACCTCATTGGAACCGACCTTAACCTGAACAGGTACCCTATGCTCTTTCCACTTCTGCTCCTGAACTCCTCCTACCTTAGTCGAATAGGCACCTACTCCGTAGTAGTCTCAGGAACCTATGTTACTCTGTCAGGGGGCAAGGCAGTGAACGTTACAGTCATGGGTAGGAACTATAACGCTTACTCCTACTCAGGTACCATTTTTTATGGTGTGAACTCCTACAAAGGCACGATCCAGGTCCTACAGAACGGCCTCCTATATAAGTTGAGCTCTACGGTGTTTGATTTCCCAGTTAACATTACCCTCTCCAACTTCTCCACAACTCAGATTCTCCTAAACCCCGCAGGCTTTACCTTCCAAGAGAACCCCTCACTCTACTACATTTACCTGCAAAAGGTCAATGAGTCACCCTACAACTCTTTAGTCCCTCAGGGGTACATTCAGCTGCACATTCCTCTGGTCTTCGCTAATGGAATAACGGTAGTGGAGGAGGAACACATACTCCTTCAGGCCTCAGGATCGTTGATCGCCCCTTCCTCTAACGGTGCCGAAGTGACTTTCTTCGTGGGGAATTACAGTAGTTTAGTGACCCCAGTATATCCGACGCCCATTCCCTCAGGGCAGATCGACTTCAACGGCCTCTCCCTTAACTTCTCGGGCACATCGGAAATCACCACTCCATCAGGATCCTATGAGACGAACGTCTACGTCAGGACGACCAACACCACCACAGGTAATATCACAGTGACCTCGAAGCTCCTAGTTTACCTAGAACCCAACGGGACCCTAGTGAAGCTCTCCACGTATACAGGGGATTACGAGTCCTCTGAGTTGCAACTGGTAAGTGTAGGAACCTTCCACTACGACTTTAACTCCACCTCTCCCAACCTCACTTCCTATACGAACACAGTGCTACCATTTCAAGCGGTGAACCCGGACCTGGCTTTAACACTTTCAATCGCGATCCCCGTGGCCATTATATTCATAGTCCTATTATTCTACAGGAGAGCATAATTTTCTCTGTGAGGTTTGATCAACAATAGATCCCCTTAAATCTACAGCTGAGGATAAACTAATGAGATCATGAGCGAGGTACAGGAAGTCCTCTCAAGTAGTCTCTACACCCAACAGCTTAAGAAGCTGGCCAAAGTGGGTCAAATCCTAGGTCTCCCTCAGGATGTTTTGGATAGCCTCTCCGTCCCGGAGAGGGTGATCCAGGTGAAGGTGGCTATCAAGGGAGAGGACGGTAGGATAAAGACTTTAAGCGGATGGAGATCTCAACACAACAGTGCCCTAGGCCCCTACAAAGGGGGAGTTAGGTATCATCCTAATGTGACTCAGGACGAGGTAATAGCGCTTTCCATGATAATGACTTGGAAGAACTCCCTACTTCAACTTCCCTACGGAGGAGCCAAGGGGGGAATAAGAGTGGATCCGAAGACCCTCACCTTAAGGGAACTAGAGGAACTCTCCAGGGGATATATAGAGAGTATAAGCAAATACGTGGGTAGTGACATTGACGTGCCTGCGCCTGACGTTAATACAGATTCCCAGGTCATGGCATGGTTCATAGACCAATACATCAAGACCACGGGGAAGATCGACTACGGCGCGGTCACAGGCAAACCCGTGGAGTTAGGGGGGCTCGCCGTTAGGGAATACAGCACTGGGCTAGGTGTAGCCACTGTAACTAGGATAGCAGCCAAGAAGTTCCTAGGGGAATTCGAGGGAAAGCGAGTGATAATCCAGGGATTCGGGAACCTAGGTTATTACGCAGCCAAGTTCCTCCAGGACATGGGGGCGATAATAGTGGGTTTGAGCGACTCAAGGGGAGGCGTAATAAATCAAAAGGGGATCGATGTGGTCAAGGTCAAGGAGGTTAAGGACAGGACCGGCTCAGTGATCAACTACCCTGAAGGTAGGAAAGTGCCCAATGATGAACTACTACTCTCAACCTGCGACATACTCATCCCAGGCGCTCTCGAGAATGTGATCAATAAGTACAACGCGCCCAAGATCAACACTAAACTGATCGTGGAAGGGGCTAATGGCCCAGTGACCGCTGATGCCGATGAGATCCTACTGAAGAGGGAGATTCCCGTAGTACCTGACATCCTGGCCAACGCTGGAGGAGTAGTGGGTAGTTACATAGAGTGGGCTAATAACAGAATGGGGCAAATAATGGACGAAGAGCAGGCCAGGAAGCTCATAGTGGACAAAATGGAGAAGGCTTTCTCAGAGATGTATAAGGAATACGAGAAGTTCAAGGGCTACGATATGAGGACAGCAGCCATGGCAATAGCGGTGGAGAGAGTTGTGAAGGCTATGAAGCAGAGAGGCTCACTCTAACCTTTTTCACGCTATGGCTTCTGATGCCTTCATCTTATTTGCCAAGACCTCTATTTCCCTAGGGACTTCCACCGAACTCTTGGAGGCCACGAGCTTACCTATCTGCTCCCTCAAGGAGACGTAGTCGAAACCTCTCCTCTTCATAACGTTGGAGATCCACCTGGTTAGCTCATCCCTTCCCAGCTCTCTCAGTTCCCTCTCGTCAGGGTTTATTCCCATTTCCTTGAGGACCGAAAGGACGATGTTCCTATCATAGAAGGACTCAGCTTCCTTTCCCAGGCTTACACATGAGTCCTTTAACCCATCCTGTAACTTGTCGCACGAGCCTAGGACGAATAGTTTCAAGTTCAACTTCTCCTTTATCCTCTGCCACAACTGCAGATCCAGTTCAGTCCTCAACTTGAGGATCCTTATCCCCGCCTCATCTGGATCCACCCCTACTCGCATCATCCATGCCTTAACCACTGGGATCTCTACGTTATCCCCGATCAATACTACGCTCCTACTGAAAACTAAATCACTTATGTCAACTGAAAGGAGGGAGAGAGTCAACCTCATCTCGTCGTCTAGGTCTATGGGCAAAGCCTCTGAGGATGCTCCCCTCCTCCTCATTACGATGAACTTCCTCCCCCCATCTGAGGAAGCGAAGAATGGGGAGTGGGTGGATAGGAAGACCTGGAAGAAATCCTCACTGGACCACTTCCTTATCAGCTTTAGCACCTTCACCTGGAGCAAGGGGTGCATGTTCACCTCAGGCTCCTCTATCAGGAGCACCTTCCCCGCGCTGAGCCAAAGTATGAAGAGCATTAATATCACCTTCTGGAATCCGCTGGCAGCCACATCTATGTAAATTGGAGTATTATACACGTTTAGTACCAGCTTCTTGAACTCCCAGAACTCCAACCCCTTGATCTCCGGGATAACTTTCCCGGTGAGGTTTACGAAGTCGTACCAATACTTCCTCAGGTTTATGGGAGATCTGTTTAGCTCCGCCATCCTCCTTAAAACCTGGTCGAAGTAGTTCTGGTCGAATATCGGGATATACTCTATTTGCCCCTCAGCATGACTGAATATCTTCCTGATCCTCTCTAACCCCTCTCCGCTTGGAGGCTTTCCGTTGAGGTTGAGTTCAACTGTCTCCCAAGAGACCACGTTCCTCGAATAGAATATCCTGTTAGTGACCTCTACATTCACCTCCTCAGCCCTGTCCAAGACCTTCTCGGCCTCTGCCCTGGATAGGGCGATCTTGCCTGACATTATTATGGGCTTGGAGATATCATAATCCTTCCAAAGGAGTATGTATTCCTGGTTATTATCGTCGAAGCTCTTCCTCTCCAACCCCGACTCCAGGTTCTTGAAGAACATGTATATTGCGGAGAGTAAGTTGGTCTTACCGTAACCGTTGTAACCGACTACTACGTTTAACCCATTTAAGGCATCCAACTTAACCTCCCTAAGCCCCTTAAAGTTGCTGACGTAGAAGTTTATCAACTTCAATAAGTATTCCCTGAGTTAGTTGTGGTCTCCAACGTAATAAAACGGTGAGCGTCCTCAGCTGTCGACGTTCCTTGATTTAGAGAAACAGGGGGTATTACGGGGGCAAAGGCCTTTATATGACCTCCCTTAGGAAGGGATGAAGTGAGTCCTTCACGCAAAGGCCCGATTATAGCAGTAGGGGCTGTAATACTAGATCGTGAAGGTAAGATCCTGTTAGTTAAGAGGAGGAATCCGCCTAACGCCGGGAAGTGGGCAGTGCCTGGCGGGAAGGTGGAACTAGGAGAGACGCTGGAGGAGGCGGTGATCAGAGAGACGCTGGAGGAGACCTCACTTGAGGTGAAACCAACGATCCTGCTTTCAGTAGTGGAAGTCGTAGGACCAGTTTACCATTACGTGATCTTGGATTATCAATGCGATGTTATAGGAGGTGAACTGGAACCTGGTTCTGACGCCTTAGAAGCCAATTACTTCGAAATCAGTGACGCCTTAAGGACGGACGTTCCAGATAGCATGAGGTTGCTACTGGAGGAACTAGCAAAGGGGGTAGAGCGACTCCCAATTCATATAGCTGCGAAGTTGACTTCCTTAACCTAAGGCCTTATCTCAACGGGGTTTGAGCGGGCTTAAGTCCCTCCCTAGGGGGATGAGCAGCCCTGGGAGGGTTTTCGTTCTGGAAGTCAACGAGAGGGCCGGAAGAGCTGGGCCTATGGGGGGCAAACCGTCCGCAACCCGCGCTGCGCAGTACAGCCCGTGGAACCTAGCTGCGGGTGATCGGTGCCCTGAGAAGAAGTAAACCCCGGCCGCGAGTGGCCTTCCGCGAGGGCGGAGTTCACTGATTAGACGCCTCGGAAGACCCCAGGTCCTCTTCGATCCCTTAACCCTGTAGGGCCTCAAGTCTTTACCAACTTTTTTAAGTGTTGACGCAATTAAAGTGACATGGACATAGCTGCCTCTTTAGCACTCACCACTTCACTATTAGCTGGTCTGACCATCTTCCTGGGAGGAATAGTTGAGGGATACGGTTATGGGCTATCCTTAGGGACCAAGTGGCCCTACACGAGGGACATCCATAGGATCGCAATAAGGGGAGACCCAGAAGCTGTTCACAGGATTACAGCTACTTTGACAGGAGTCCTCTCGTTGGGAGTCCTGGCTCTAAAGCCAAACTCTCTCTCAGTCTTTGGGTTTGTTGCGGTGGGCTTGACAGCTTTACTGGGTATGGCCACTCTTTACGTGTTAGCGGGTAGGCTCCCCTCCTTTCTCCAAGGATTTCACGATATCACGGCTTACACCACTTTCTTGCTATACTTCCTCATCTTCGAAGGCTATATGGGGAATTTATCTCACTTCTTCTCAAATCCGCTACTCCTTGAGTTCTATGTGGTGATATTCCTAGGGGGGACAGTGAGTGGAACCAGGAGAATGAGCAAGAGTATAGGATATTTCCTGATACCAACGAACAGGCAACAGCTAACTTGGTCTCTCCACGGTTTAGCCGTACTATCCCTAGTGATCTCCAGCCTATTCTTGGGGAATTACTTCGCCTTCGTGGTCACGCTCCTCGACGCTGCCGTGGGTGGGTTCCTATTCACTAGGATAAACGAGAGGCCAGGAAAACCTGGGATCTTGGTAGGCGTGCATCAGGTCCTGACTCTAGTCACTATCATAGCTATAGCCTTCCCCATGATCTCCATAGCGAACCCCATAGTTCCTTGAGCCGGAACCCCACATGAAGACGTGGAAGTCTCATTTCTCACGACCCCTCAGTTCACTCGCTCCTTTCAGCTTGTGGGTTTAAACCCTTCCCCCTTAGTTCCTATTCGCTTCAGCTAACCTTAGTATAAGCGAACATAGGAAAGTTTAAATATAAGGTCATTGAGTATAAATATGAGGTTGAGTATAATGAACACCGCAATACAGAGGGTTGAGAGGAAGGTCAGGGAGGAGAGGGGAGGAGAGGAGATCGGTTTGACCGACCTCCCTGAGGAGTACCTGAGGTTCGAGTTCCCCCAGGACTGGAAGTACCTTAGGGAGCTGGAGAGGAGGAATATTTGGTCGATTTTAGCATAATCTTTTGAAGTTATCAGGTTATTCGTTGTCCTTAGTCTTTTTGGCATGTCTAAAAGTAGGCGTCGCCAATGTATCATACAGATGATTGAAAGTCTAAGCCCCTTCTAGGGGTGGGGGATTACGATTTTAAATACTCTTTCTCAAAAATTCAATTGATGGCCAGGAGGAACGCGATCAGAGCCACAGTTCCAATGACAATTGCTCTCTCAGGCTTCCTCCTGGCCTCAACCAACAACCACGTGAGAGCACTCTGTTTCGTTTTATCTTATCGGAGTTTAAGGGGGCGTAAGATCCCTTCCCTAGGGGATGGACAGCCCCTTCATTTAAATATCAATTTGTAGTCACTCTCTTGGTGATAGTCACGACGGAGTGAGCGTCCTGAGGGACCTCAGTTGAAGCGAGGGTTCGTAAGGCACGCCTCTGCCCCATGGACCTGTGTGGGTAAGATTCAATGTGAGGGGTGGGGAACCACCCTGAGAGCCTGTGGAGCCCTCCACCCTTGGGCAAGGTGGGACCTTGAAGCGGGAACCCGTCCGCAAGGGCAGGGTAGTTCACTAGTTGAGTAAGTCCCTGCGTTCCGTGCCCAAAAATGTGAGTAAAAGATGGTTGAAATCAACCAGGTGGTTCAGGTGCACCTGCGGTTACGAGAACGACCGCAACGTAATTGTTATCATGAACCTTAACTAGAAGGGTTATCTGACCCCCTCGACTGTCCCTCAGGGATGTAAATATAAATCATAGAATAGATTGAAACATGGATCGGCACCGCAAATTTCTAATAGGTAGAGAACAAGATTAGTGAGAGCGTATGGCTTTCGCCTTAACACTCTCGGATATAGGTTCTGTATTAATAGCCCTTGTTATTGGACTTTTAATAGGTGTTTTACTTAAGAAGTTTTTGGAAATCGGAGTTATCTTGGTAGTTATAGTGTTGGTGCTTTTAGCTATAGGAGCTATAAGTCCTGCCACTGTAGAGTCCTTCCTCAAGGACATAGGAGTGTATGCCACACAGGCTTACCATTACTCTCAAAGGTTCGCCGGGCTAGTGCCCTATAACTCCATATTCTTCATTATAGGCCTCATAATAGGTCTGTGGAAGGGATGACTCGCTAGACTTCTCGGCAGCGACTTTCTATTCCCTTTTCCTTAACCCATCCAGATTAGGTTAGTTAATCAGGCGCAAGACCTCTGTTCCATTGCTGAAATCGTGAAACTGCTATAATCAGTCCTTTCCTTCCCATACTCCTCTAATAACCTCATCACGTGCGGACACTCAGTCAAGTTCTCTTGGTGGATTCCATGATCCACACATGTGGCTGAGAAGGGCTCAAGTCCCACTAATAGGACTTCCGCGGCATCGTTTTGAATTATGGTGAACAGTGAACCCCTGAAAATCACTCTCATTTTCCTTACACTTATCAAACATTATAGTTTTACCGTAATATAGTTTGTGCTTCCGAGCGAAAAGGCGATATAGATGCTTTCTATCATTACCTTATATCTATATAACATGACAAATTATTGCAAATTAATTCTGTATAGGCAGACTCCTAGTCAGAAGTTTCAGTTGAGCTGAGAAATTATATTGAACACACTGTTGATCAGTCGCGCACCTAGGTCGACCGAAGAGGTCTCAGGCTCGGGATGTGCGGGTTCTTCTCTCAAAGGGAGTGGGTTGGGTTTACCCTGGAGGCGGAGAGGAAGAATGGACCAACCCGACTCCGTGAAGCCCAAGGGCTGAGATTCGAACGCATCCGTGAGACTTCGATGAAGCCTAAAACCCCCCATCCTTTTCGATTCTCAAGAGATCTGGACAAAGCCAATACAAAATCACTATCAACATGAGAAAGGATTAACCATAGGACTAAATAGGACTAAATAGGACTAAAAGGAGAAAGAGCTATGTTAACTAATATCACCTTAAAAGGAACACGGGCAGGTTAAAAGTAGGAAAGGGAGGGCCTCGAAATCGGCGCTAGTCCTTCCCGTGTGGAGCTCCATGGTTCTTAAACGAACTTCCTCATTACATACTGCAGTATTCCCCCGCTCCTTACATACTCAGCTTCTACCCTAGTCTCCACTCTCACTATTCCGGTGAAGGCCTTCCTGTCCTCACCCACTACCTCAACCTCCACCTTCTTCCTCGGCTCTAGGTCCTTAAGTCCTCTTATATTCACCACCTCATCACCCTTAATTCCGATCTCCCTCCAATCAGGGCCCTCTATGGGAAGTACGCCCATTGCTACCAAGTTGCTCCTGTGGATCCTCTCAAAGCTTGGCGCTATTACAGCCCTAACGCCCAGAAGGGAGGTCACCTTGGCCGCCCAATCCCTGGAACTCCCTGTTCCATATTGCTTCCCAGCGAATATCACAAGCGGAATCCCTTTCGCTATATACTCCATGGCAGCTTCGTAGATGGTCTTCTCCTCGCCATCGAGGAATGACTTAGTGAAGCCTCCCTCCCTCTTCGCTAAGAAATTCTTGAGCTTAGGGTTAGCGAAGCCTCCCCTTATCATGACCTCATGGTTATCCCTTCTGGCGCCATAAGTGTTCAAGTCCTTGTCGCCCAGGGAAGTCAGGTACTTCCCGGCTGGTGAGTCTCTGAGTATGGGACCTGCAGGGGATATGTGGTCTGTAGTCACTCTATCTCCCAACAGGGCTAAGATCCTAGCGTTGATCACGTCATCCAGTGCTCGGGGTTGAGAAGTGAACCAGGGCGGCTCCCTTATGTATGTGGACCTCTCGTTCCAATTGAAAGTGGGCTCCTCACTGATCTCTAATCCGTCGCAGTTCTCATCGCCATTGAAGACGTCCCTATACTTGGCCCTGTAGAGCTCAGGGTTCATGGCTAACTTAAGGTAGTCCCTGATCTCCCTCATGGAAGGCCAAAGGTCCCTGAGGTAAACAGGATTACCATTTGGATCCAAGGCTATTGGCTCCTTGGTCAAGTCTATATCCAGCCTGCCTGCTAGCGCGTAAGCCACCACTAACGGCGGGGAAGCCAAGAAGGCTCCGGTGAGAAGAGGATGTATTCTGCCCTCGAAGTTCCTGTTCCCGCTGAGCACTGCGAAGGTCCTGGTCCCCCTTTCTCTTACGTCTTTCTCCACCTGGGGAATCAGTGGACCCGCATTGCCTATACAGGTAGTGCAGCCAAAGCCCACCACGTGAAATCCAAGTCCTTCCAGGTAGGGGAGCAGATCAGCCTCCTTTAGGTACTCCACTACAACTGCAGATCCCGGGGCCATACTCGTCTTGACGTAAGGTCTCCTAGTTAGTCCCCTAAGTATGGCTTTCTTGGCTAGGAGGCCTGCCCCCAGCATAACCGTAGGGTTGGACGTATTGGTGCAACTGGTTATGGCGGATATAACCACTGCCCCGTTAGGAGTGAAAGTCCCATCGGCTCCTCCGCTCATTAGGGTGGAGGCAGTCTCCTTGACCTTAGTCAATGGGATCCTCTCCTCAGGGTTCTTAGGCCCCGCTATAGCCGGTTCTATCTTGGATAGATCCACCTCTACGACTTCACTGTACTTGGGTTCCTCCTGGAAGAACAAGCCCTCCTCTTTGGCGTAGCGATCCACTAAATCGACTCGCCACTCCTCACGGCCTGTCCCCCTCAAGTAGTATAGGGTCTCCTGGTCAATGGGGAAGAAGCCCACAGTAGCTCCGTATTCCGGAGCCATGTTGGCAATGGTCGCTCTGTCCTGAACTGTCAGCTTAGAGAGCGAGGGGCCGAAGAACTCCACGAATTTGTTTACCACTCCCTTCTTCCTGAGCGTCTCGGTCACGTAGAGGACTATGTCCGTGGGAGTGACACCCTCCTGAGGTTCGCCCACTAACCTAACTCCTATCACCTCAGGGATCACGACGTAATATGGCTCGCCCAACATACTTGCCTCGGCTTCAAGCCCTCCCACTCCCCAACCCAGTACTCCCAAGCCGTTTATCATGGTGGTGTGGGAGTCCGTGCCCACGAGGGTGTCTGGGAAAGCGGTGAGCCTACCCCTGTGTTCCCTCAATTCCACCACAGATGCTAAGTACTCTAGGTTGACTTGATGGCAGATTCCGTGTCCGGGAGGGACGACCCTGAGGTTCTTGAACGACTTCTGGGCCCACTTAAGGAATTGGTAGCGTTCTCTGTTCCTCTCGAATTCCCTCCTCTTATTGAGGTCTAAGGAATAGTTGGTTCCGAAATAGTCCACCTGCACCGAGTGGTCTATGACCAGGTCCGCAGGGACTATGGGGTTAACCAAAGAGGGATCCTTACCGATCCTCTTAAGGTGGGAACGCATGGAGGCTAGGTCCACCAGGAGGGGGACTCCAGTGTAGTCTTGCATTAGAACCCTAGAGGGCATGAAGGGTATTTCCTTTCCCACACGCCATCCAGCTGCATTCTCAACGTCCTCTTCGGTAATCACCCTGCCGTCGTAGTTCCTCAGCACATTCTCCACTAAAACCCTTATGGAGTATGGGAGCTCAGATACCTTGAAGCCCCTTTCCTGTAGCTGCGATATGGGGAAGAACTCTGCCTCCCCCGCGAAGGTCTTGATCCTCTTGGTCTCTATTTTCATTGGTCTCACGGAACATGGCATTTCGTAACAAAAAAACATTAGTCCGAAAGGTCCCGAGTATTAATTGTCATTAGTGGAGCTAATGATGCTCCTCCCCACCTCGATTTGGACAATGGGGCTGGGGGAAGCGTTAGCCCCTCGCTTTATCCTAGTGATCCCGCTAGCCTCGAGATCTGGATTCAAGTGGGAGTTATCCCCTGATCCTCTCGTGCTCATCAAGTGAGGGGTGTAACCCCTAAATCTCAAGTGAGGGGTGTAACCCCTGAATCTACGGTGGGAACCATCAACTGCCCTGAGGGATTCCCTCAAGAACTTAGAAGTCGAATTTAGGGGTCAGGAATGATGAAAGGGGTATGTCGACCACGTTACTCCATTATCTCCTCAGCTCCAGCTCTCCACAGTGGTCCCTCGCCCAGTATCGTAGAACAGCTCTCCTCGCTCGGCCACTCTCTCCATCTCCTTGCTCACCTCCTCCGCAGTCAGTTCACCACTCAAGGACTGTTCGATCAATTCCCTGAAATTGTGATGCACTTGGTCCATTCTCACCTGAGTTCTGTGAAAGGCCCTCATCACCTGTTCCCTCTTCCTCGGATCTACTACTGCGCTCTCGATCTCATCCTCAAGCCACTGGGGTAAGGGATAGGTCCCAGTCAGTGCTACATAAACGGATACTCCCAGAGAATAAACGTCCATCATGGGTTCTGCTTTAGAGCCGAAGCGATGAAGGGGATGGGCATAGTAGGGGGTATACTGGGTGGGGAAATCCCCCACCTTTACTGCTGAGCCTAGGTCAGAGAGTTTAGGGATTGAGGAGGATCTCCTCAATGAGTTGAATGCCTGATCCCCATAACGCGGGAGAGGGGAGGTGAAGAGCACGTTAGAGGGCTTCACATCGCAGTGGACGTAGCCCTGCCTGTGAATGTAAGCCAAGGCCTTAGCTATCCTGGAGAAGATCAAGGCAACTACGTCAGGCCACCTAGAGGAGTGTCTCAGTGAGGAGTAGTCCTCTGAGGTGAGGATCGCCTTCAGATCCCCTCCTGCCATGAAGTCCATGACGAGAGCCTGTGGGTTCCTCAAAGGGTCTCTGTAGTTCACGTCCAAGTAGGTCCCATACGTCCTTACCACGTAGTCGTTATCCGATAGCTCCTGCATCTTGGAGGCTTCCCTCAGCATCTCCCCTAACCTTACGTCACTCCTGAACACCTTCATGGCGAAGTCCTTCCCCTCCTTTGACACCTTGAGCACGAAACCAGTTCCTCCCGTGCCTATGACCTGTTGCACATCATAGCCGTATATCCTCATGCCCACCCATAGGTTTGGATCCAGGTATCTCTCTTGGTTCAATCTCCTGGGATCTACTTTGGCGCAGGCCTCGAAGACCCCCTCACTACAGGCTAGGGCGAACTCCCTTTCGGCCATGGAAGAGGCATTGAGTCCTTGGAGGCAGATCCCCTTGAGGTGAGCCGAGATCCCGTTCCTATGGAATTTCTCGGCCTCTGATACAGCCTCGAAGGCCCCCTTGAAGTCTCCCTCCTCTATTAGGAGCTTAGCCTTCATGATGAGTGAAGGGAAGGACTTATATCTACTGATCGACTCCTCTAGGTACCTCTTGGATTCAGAGAATTTACGTTTGAAGTAGTAGTGTATGGCCAGTTTGAACAAAGGAACGTGGTACTCGGGGTGAGTGGATGTAGCCTCCATGAGGGCCTTCAAGTCACCGTTGAGATCGGACACCCTCACTAACTCATCAGCTTTAGCCCTGAGCTTCTCCTCCACCCTCCAGTAGTCCTCCTCTGATATGCCCCTGTATGCCCTCAGCGCGCCCAATAGGTCGCCTTTCCTCTCCATGCACTGCCCTGCTAGGAGGGACTGCTCCGGTCTTGGTTCCCTCAATAGGGAATAGTAAGAGAGGACGTCATCACAAGACCCCAGTTTGAACGCGATCCCGATAGCGGCCTTGAGCACTTCCTCATCCCTAAACTCTCGAACTGTGTACCTCACGAACTCTATCCCTTCCTTCTCCATGACCTTTAGTGCCCACTCCCTATCCCCCTGGAGGATGGGAGTTCCTGAGATCACGTCGTAACGCCCTGAGATCTCGGCTCTCTCCAAGTCCCCGAAGTAGAGGTAGAGAGATCCGTCCTCTCCCTTGAAGAGATAAGCGTTGAGCTCGTGTAAGAAGTCCTCGAGTTTAAGCGACCTGGCTTCCCTTACCTTAGTGACATCGAATACCTTCCTCTTTGTCTGCTTAATCCTGCCGTCCTCTATTACCACTGCTCGCCCTATTTCAGGAGGAGGGAAGGAGGAATCGCTTCTGACTTCCCTCAGGCTCCATCCATCCCAAAGCAGCGGCCTCTCCTTAACGATCAGAATCCCCTCTCCCTTGGTCATGTTAATTAAGGTAGACTGGAACATTTATTACCAGTGAGGCGGTAGTACAGCATTGGAGAGACCGAGAGGGATCAACGGGTATTAAGGGGGAGTATGCTTTTTAGCTTTGATTGAATTTTTGGGCAGCGTGGACTACTACTTCGGGAACAAAGATCAGGTTAAGCAGGAGGAAGTCAAAGTGAAGGGCTCTAAAGGAGCCTACATTCAGTGGTTGGTGACTAAGGACGTAGGATCCTCTAGGTACGCTGTTAGACGGTTCACAGTGAAACCAGGAGGACTCATAGCGCACCACATCCACAAATACGAGGAGGCTGTATACATAATCTCAGGATCCACGGAGGTGTGCGTGGGAAGGGAGAAAAGGAGTATGAAGAGGGGGGATTTCGTGTTCATAAAGGGTGATGTCCCCCACTCCTTCATGAATAGGGGAGAGGAGGATCTAGAGTTCATATGCGTGATTCCCTACATCGAGGATATGAGCATAACCCCCCTCGATTGGCAGTGCTGATCTCCTCAAAGGCCGCTTTACCCTCTGTTATGGAATCTGGCTATGGGTTGATGTCTACCCGTGGCATAACTTCTCGCTATGTTTGGTTACTTTTAACTGATCCCAGTCCTCATTCACCCTGTCAGGCCATACTGTGAACTCGGGGAGCGGTGTGAGGAGGACAGTTTCCATGAAACTTCCACGTCCTCATAGGGAGCTCCCATAGATGGCACGATGGCTATCTTCTAATGATAACGTCAGCGGTAAAGTCCATAGTTTTCAGTCGGTGAAGTTGAACGATATCAAACAACAAAAACTTCACGACCTATCTGAAACTGTTGACTACGGCTCCTCTGCAGGAGCCAAGTAAACGAAGACGAAGTATAGGGCGAAACCTACGATCGCGGCTAAGGTGAAAGGCAGGACGTAGTTCGTGGCAGCCTTGTGTAAGGTCACGTCCACGATCTCCCAAAGTAGGAGAGCCAACGCTAGGAGATACCCTATTCCCATGACCTTAAAGAGGCTATACTGCGCCATCTCATCCACCCTCTACCATTATGATCCCCCATGCACCTGTCACTAAACCAAAGTCCTCTCCAATTACAGGCGACGACGTATTCCCAGGGCTGTAGTTAGTGTGGATTGGGTAGTAGATCCCATAAACGTATGCGGGGTAAACTGCGGTGAAGTTGAGGATTATGGGTACGCCGTAGCGTAACTCCACGGAGGCTACTTGCTTCAGAGTTCCTCCGGAAACGCCGTAAATTCCCAAAGTGGCGTTATTGACAACCTCTGGTCTACCGTTGACATATGTCCTCAAGTAGTTGGAGTCCGAGGTGGGGAAGGGGAAGAACAGGACGAGGCTCACGTTGGCCCCTTCCTTCACTACTAAGGTGGGCGCGGGGACAGTGAAGTTGAGGATCCCATACTGGTCAGCAGACAGGTAGATCCTGGGCTCGAAAGTGGAGTTACAGAGGATTACTGGCGGGTTATACGGATCTCCAACTAGTGCCCCGGCTCTGGCCTGCTGCGTCTGCTCGTAGTATCGGGAGACGTCACTCAGCGTGAAGTAACCGGAGGAGGGCAACTCCAGTATTACAGCGACCTGATACGGGAACCATGGGCCATCGTACTCCCCGTTAAGGAAGACATAGGGACCTGGGACAGAGGGGGGAAGGATCACGGCGTAGGCTTGAGTTCCAGGGACTATCTGGACGTCGATCACTTGGCCACTGTAGTAGGGGAAGTAGAGGTTTCCTGTGACGTCTATTGACGTCGCGGTCAAGTTCAGGAGGTAACTCGGGTAGGTCAAAATGAGGTTGTAGTAGCTTGAGTTCCCTTTGGGTCCCTCTTCCTCCACTTGGAAGACATACTGTCTTTGGATCAGGTGGACCTGTATTACCGGGGCATCGTTAGTTAGATGGGGGGCTGGCACTCCTCCGACCTGGAATATGTAGGGGAAAGTAGTGGCAGCGACTAATGCGAGTAAGATGATCGCAGAAAGGGTAAAGCCCCACTCCCACTTCTCCTTGGAGTTCACCCTTCACACCCCCTTAGAGTCCCTGAGTATGGGAAGAGCCATTAGGAATACGCCCGTAATGAAGAGGAGGAGCCAGATCCATATGAAATCCCCATATCCGTCACCCATTTTCGCTAGGAAGAAGAAACTGAGGGCCGCTATCAAGGCCCCCAGCACTCCCATGCCATAGCCCCTGCTGATAGCCCTCCTGAGTACAGGGGAAGTCAATGTGGGTAAAGCGCCCGAGAGCGAGACCCCGATCACTTGGATTGTCTGTCCCAGGTCCAGTGGGGCTAACTCAATTCTGCGCCCCTTCACCAATGTGGACAGTAAGTTGAGGAGCCAAGCCAAAGTAGCGGCCTGGGCCAAGAGCATGCCTACGGTTACCTCCACCTCGGCGGAAACGAAGTAATATGTCCTTGGGAAGATCTCAGATCTCCTCAGGAGTCCGCCTAGGCCGAGCTGGTCCATGCCTACTACCAAGATCACTGAACCAAGAAGGTAGCCCCAGAAGTGGAACCAGGCAGCTCCCTTGGAATACCAATTCCTTCCAGTCAGCATGGGGATCATGAAGTAGACCACAGCCATGGCTGCCGGGACTATGGAGAGCAGGATCATGGCGTGGAAGTGCCCCACGACCCACATGGTGTTGTGGACTATGGCATCGAAGGATATGGTGGCGTTAGAGATACCCGTGACTCCAGCTGCTATGGCCCCAGCGAACGCTGTAACAGTGAAAGCCGAGACCACGTTCCACGAGAACTTAGCCTCCTTCGCTGTGGCCCAGAGGTTGAAGAAGGTCATCATTGAGGGGATCACTACTCCGTAAGTCAAGATCTCTTGGACGAACTTCATGTATACCGGGAGGTTGACCATGTAGAGGTGGTGTATGGGCACTACATTGGAGAAAACAAGGTAGAGAAGGGCCGAGATCCTGCCCAGCTTGTCACTGTAGAGGGGCTTGCCAGCTAATGTGGGGATGAGGAGGTAAAGTGCACTCACTGCGGGTAACCAGAGCATGTAAACCACTGCGTGGCCGAAGATCCAGAAGGCCACTTGATTGGCCAAGGCGTCGACCGTTTGTCCCTATACTTTCATTTCAATCATTTTATCTTCAATCATGATCGAGTGTAGGGACTTAGCCCTCAACCACTGTGGGTCATGGGACTCCTTAGAGCCCAACGGCACGGGGCTCA